>ERZ857629.70-NODE-70-length-150858-cov-24.896746_pt1 | contig 150858 bp, 124 predicted proteins | sample MGYA00519700_ERZ857629 | MGnify/ENA primary metagenome ERZ857629 (study PRJEB31778, sample SAMEA3449351) | human gut metagenome | biome: human gut; feature: human-associated habitat; material: faeces | place: United Kingdom | collected 2010/2012 ... | reverse complement strand
GTGTTTCAGGTGTTTCAGGTGTTTCAGGTGTTTCAGGTGTTTCAGGTGTTTCAGGTGTTTCCTTTTTGTGGAAATTTGTGTTAATTTGTGGCTGTTCAAAAGTTTGAATCTGTGGTTTCCGACAATATCATCTGCATCAATTCCTCGTTAGCTTTGTTGTTCACCGATGCGCTCCTCACTTCCGACAGATAGTCGAGTGTTGCGGAACATTCGCCAGTAATATCCACCCCAATCACTTCCTCGTGAGCATAGATAATGCGAAGCACGGCTTGAAGTTGAAGCAGTGTCATATCACCATTGGTCCAGTCCGTAACGGCATCTTGCTTCCTAAGCACATCCTTGTCTATTGAAATATAAACAGGTTCGTGAATCAATTTACCCGCCTTTGATGGCCATGCTTGATGGTGGTCAATTTCGGCTTGACTGTAAAACATCACCTTCTCTCTTAAGTGTGTAGGCACTTCATATATCAACTTGTCAGACGCTCCAACAATGATGATATTTTTCACATAAGGATTATTCTCGAGCACATCAGTCACCCAGCCTCCACAAGAAACCATGCCCTCCCATTGCGGACGCTGCATATCGGGGTGGTGGTCAAAAACGATCAAAGAAAACGGTTCTTGCAGCCTCGACACCCAATATTCCGTGAGATAATGATAATCCCCCGAATCAATAAAATGAAGAGCTTTGGCAGGGTAGGGCGCAAGTGTTTTTCGCAACGCATTCCTTCCATCCGCATCACAATAGCAGTCCACACCATTCAGCCCCCGGCAATCAACATGCACAATCTCCCTCCCCGATGCAAACGACTCAAAATCATACACACCCGAAAAATCGACCACAATAATATCCATCCCATTTTTCATACAGCAAAATTATAAAAATCAAATCAATTGTCAATAAAAAACCCACATTTCCTCCACGGCTCTTTCATTTAAAAATGCTTTGAATTTTCAATATCCATGAGTATTAGTCGGTTAGAAGCAACTCTCAATAACACCCAACAAAACTGTTTTTAGATATTCCACAGATTAGACTTGGGTAAATGCTACTTATTCAAGCAGTTACTAAACAACACCAAAGTTAAATGAAAGAGCCGTGCATTTCCTCCCATTAAATCCCACCCCCTTTAGAAACCCAATCATTCTTTAGAAACCAAATCATTTCATTTCCAAGTGAAAATCACCCCAACTAAAACAGTTTAGGCTGTAACCCTTGATTTTACAAGGAATTACAGCCTAACTGACTTATTTCTCTAATAATGGTTGAATAACCTTATTATTCCTCCACGGCTGCCTGCGCCGCTGCTACGCGGGCGATGGGGACGCGGTATGGAGAGCATGATACGTAGTCGAGGTTGAGCTTTGCGCAGAACTTCACTGATGAAGGTTCGCCACCGTGCTCACCGCAAATACCTACGTTCAAGTCGGCCTTAGTTGAGCGACCACGTTCGGTACCCATCTTCACGAGTTGGCCAACACCTGATTGGTCAAGGATTTCGAATGGGTCGTTCTTGAGGATGCCAAGTTGCTTGTATTGACCTAGGAACTTAGGAGCATCGTCGCGAGAGTAACCGAATGTCATCTGGGTAAGGTCGTTGGTACCGAAAGAGAAGAAGTCGGCGATTTCAGCGATTTCGTTAGCCACGAGAGCTGCACGAGGTACTTCAATCATTGTACCTACCTTGTAGGCAACAGTCGCGCCACGTTCTTCAAACACTTGCTTAGCAGTGTTGTTGATGATGTCGGCTTGACGCTTGATTTCTTCCTTCACGCCCACCAGTGGCACCATAATCTTTGGATGCACGTCGATGCCGCGAGCCTTCACGTTAAGAGCAGCCTCAATGATAGCGCGAGCTTGCATTTCGGTGATTTCTGGATATGTGTTGCCCAAGCGGCAGCCACGGTGACCGAGCATTGGGTTGAATTCTTCGAGTGAAGAGCAGATTTGCTTAATCTGGTCGAGAGCCATGCCTGTTTCGTTAGCGAGTTCACGCATAGTTTCGAGCTGATGAGGAACGAATTCGTGCAATGGTGGGTCGAGCAGACGGATAGTCACATCGTAGCCGTCCATAGCCTCAAACATACCCTCGAAGTCGCCACGTTGGAGTGGGAGGAGCTTAGCAAGAGCCATTCTGCGGCGTTCCACAGTATCAGCGATAATCATTTCGCGCATAGCCTTGATGCGTTCGCCTTCAAAGAACATGTGTTCGGTACGGCAAAGGCCAATACCCACTGCACCAAACTTGCGAGCCACCTTAGCATCACGAGGGCTATCGGCGTTGGTGTAAACCTTCATCTTGGTGTACTTTTCTGCGAGGTTCATGATTGCAGAGAAGTCGCCGCTGATGTCGGCATCTACAGTTGATACGAGACCATCATAAACTTCACCGGTAGAGCCATTGATTGAAATCCAATCACCTTCATGATAGGTCTTACCACCCATCACCACGGTTTTAGCCTTGTAGTCAACCTTGATTTCACCAGCACCTGACACGCAGCACTTACCCATACCACGAGCTACAACGGCAGCGTGAGAGGTCATACCACCACGAGCGGTGAGAATACCTTGAGCCACGGTCATACCACGAAGGTCTTCAGGTGAGGTTTCGATACGAACCATAATCACCTTTTCGTTACGTTGTGCCCATTCTTCTGCATCATCAGCGAAGAACACAATCTTACCAGTGGCAGCACCTGGAGATGCAGGCAGACCCTTAGCCATCACCTGTGCATTTGCCATAGCGCTCTTGTCGAACACTGGGTGGAGAAGTTCGTCGAGTTTACCTGGCTCCATACGCTTGAGCACAGTCTTTTCGTCGATTTCGCCTTCACGAAGAAGATCCATTGCAATCTTCACCATAGCAGCACCGGTGCGCTTACCGTTACGAGTTTGGAGAAGCCAAAGCTTGCCATCTTGAATGGTGAACTCCATATCTTGCATATCCTTGTAGTGGTCTTCAAGACGAGCCTGAATTTCAACGAGCTGAGCAGCACACTCAGGCATAGTTTCTTCGAGTGAAGGATATTTTTCCTTACGTTCTTCTTCGCTAATGCCTTGGAGCTTAGCCCAACGACGGCTGCCTTCGGTCATGATTTGTTGTGGGGTACGCACACCAGCCACCACGTCTTCACCTTGAGCGTTGATGAGGTATTCACCGTTGAAGAGGTTTTCACCTGTACCAGCGTCGCGAGAGAAGCAAACACCAGTTGCTGAAGAATCGCCCATGTTACCATATACCATAGCTTGCACGTTCACTGCGGTGCCATAGCTTTCTGGAATTTGGTTCATCTGACGGTAGAGGATAGCGCGTTCATTGTTCCAGCTGTCGAACACAGCGTAGATTGCGCCCCAAAGTTGATCCCAAGCGTCGGTAGGGAAATCCTTGCCAGTATTTTCCTTAACAGCCTTCTTGAAGAGTTTAACAAGTTGCTTCAAGTCGTCAACATCGAGTTCGGTATCAAACTTCACACCCTTAGCGGTCTTCACTGCTTCGATGATTTCTTCGAATGGGTCGATATCATTCTTGTTTTGTGGTTTCATGCCGAGCACCACGTCGCCGTACATCTGCACGAAACGGCGGTAGCTATCCCAAGCAAAACGCTCGTTACCCGATTTCTTTGCAAGAGTTTCAGCCACTTCGTCGTTGATACCCAAATTCAACACGGTATCCATCATACCTGGCATTGAAACTGGAGCACCTGAGCGCACTGACACAAGCTGTGGATTTTGTGGGTCGTTGAATTTGTAACCTGTAAGGCTCTCGATATGATGCACAGATTTGATTACATCTTCTTTAATCAGATTCACAACTGCCTCACGGCCTTGTTCGTTATAGATTTTACAAACATCACAAGTGATTGTAAAACCTGGAGGAACAGGAACACCGATAAGGTTCATTTCAGCCAAATTGGCACCTTTGCCGCCAAGAAGTTCCTTCATGTCGGCGCGTCCTTCGGCATTACCGTTGCCGAATGTGTAAATTGTCTTCATTAACCTTGTGGATTATTAATTAACTACTTATAATACAATCAAATATAATCAAATACCGCTACTAATAAATCATTCACAGTATTGCTATCTAATTATCTTTTACTTTTGAGATGCAAATATACTCAAATTTTACGACATATCCATAAAAGTTGCACACATAATTGCATTTTGCGCAAAAAATCATATCGCTTTACACACTAAATGGATATTTTTAGCACTATTCAGTTTTCACAAATAAATGTTATTCGTAACTTTGCAGAAAATTTAACAAAGTAAACAGACTGTTTTGAGTAGAAAAAGAAAAAATCTGCCCGTAGTAGAAGGGCTTGAGATAACTAAGGTGGCAGCCGAGGGTAAAAGCATCGCTCGCTGGAACGACTTGGTGGTGTTTATACCATTTGGTGCTCCTGGCGATGTTGCCGATGTGAAAATCGACCGCAAGAAACACAGTTTTTGCGAGGGTCACATTGTGAATTTGGTAAAGCCAAGCGAAATTCGCACCGAGCCAATGTGTGAGCATTTCGGTGTGTGTGGCGGTTGCAAATTCCAGCACATACCTTACAGCTACCAGTTGCAATTCAAGCAACAACAAGTGACCGACGCGCTGGAGCGTATCGGCAAAATTGAATTGCCCAAAATTAACGACATTCTTGGTTCTGCAGAAACCACACACTATCGTAATAAATTGGAATTCACCTTCTCTAATAAAAGTTGGCTCACCTTTGAGCAACTGAACAGCGGGGAAGAGTTCTCCGACCGTGATGCCGTGGGTTTCCACATTCCTGGGGCATTCGACAAGGTGCTCAACATCAATAAATGTTGGCTCCAAGACGACATTTCAAACGAAATGCGCAACTTCATTCGCGACTACGCAAAGAGCAAAGGTTACACATTCTATGATATACGCAACAATGTGGGCTTGATGCGAATGATGATGGTGAGAATCACAAGCGGTGGCGAAATCATGCTCGTGGTGGTGTTTGGTGAAAACGACGACGCTGCTGTAAAAGACGTGATGAATGCTGTAGCAGAAAAGTTCCCACAAATCACCAGCTTGATGCATGTGGTGAACACCAAGCTGAACGATTCACTTGGCGACCAAGTTTTCGTACTCGATAAAGGCAAGGAATACATTGAGGAAGAAATGGAAGGACTTAAATTCCGCATCGGTCCTAAATCATTCTACCAAACCAACTCTCGCCAAGCCTACGAACTCTACAAAGTGACAAGAGGCATGGCAAAACTCACTGGCGAGGAACTCGTTTACGACCTTTACACAGGCACCGGCACCATCGCCAACTTTGTGGCACGCCAAGCAAAGAAAGTGATTGGCATAGAATATGTGCCAGAGGCGATTGAAGATGCAAAACTCAACTCAAAAGTGAACGGCATTGAGAACACACTGTTCTATGCCGGAGATATGAAAGACATTCTCACCGATGACTTTGTGAGCAAGCATGGCACACCCGACGTGATGATCATCGACCCACCGCGCGCTGGTATGCACGAAGATGTAGTGGGCGTGATCATGAATGCAGAGCCCAAGCGAATCGTGTATGTAAGTTGCAATCCTGCCACCCAGGCGCGAGATTTGGCAATGCTCGACGCTAAATATAAGGTGGTGGAAGTGCAGCCAGTTGACATGTTCCCACACACGCAACATGTGGAAAACGTGGTAGGTTTAGAGCGCAGATTTTAAGAGAACTCGATTGGAAGTGCAACTTCTTCCATAGGAAACTATACAATTAGAGGTGTGGCCACATGGTTGCACCTCAATTTGTGATAAAACATTGCTGTGGTTGTGCTATATTTATCCATTTTCTTCAAATTTAGCACATTGGACCAAAAAATCAGTATTTTTAGCCATCTGTGAAATGATGAAATTTTCTAATTTTGCAAACTGAAATGATTTGTACACATAATTTATTATCAGACTTCCGAAAAGTGAATACATTACGCTATATCTCCATTTTAATTTTCAGTGTTTTTTCCATTGTTGCATCTGCCCAAACTTCCTACCTATTTAAAGGTGTGGTGAAGGATTCGATTGCCGATGAGCCAATTCCTTATGCCTCTATCTATGTGGTGGGTACTAAGACCGGCGTAGTGGCAAGCGTGAATGGTCAATTCTCATTCCATTCAAAATCAAAGCATCCCGAAATCCGACTCCAAGCAGTGGGCTACGCCAACAAAGTGGTGAAACTGAAAGGTGGGAACAATACGGAAAACGTGGTTTACATGTCGTCATCTACAAAGACTCTTGACGAGGTGATTATTAAAAAGCACCGCGAAAAATACACCAAGAAAGGAAATCCCGCCGTTGAGTTCATCAACAAGGTGAGGGAAAGAATGCACGAAACCGATCCACGCAATCACCAGTATTTCGTGTATGACAAATACGAAAGATTCACCTACGGTTTGAACGACCTTACTGCTTCCGACACAAAAGAACTGTCGAAGAAATACAACAAGATTAAGGAATTTATTGATTCTTCAGATGTGACCAACAAGAAGATTCTCACCATTTCCTTGAATGAAAAGTTCAGTACCGAATATTACAGAAAAAGTCCAAGCACACACAAAGAATACGTTGAGGCACAGCAACATGTGGGACTTGACGAATCGTTTGACCCCGAGAATATCAAAAAGTTTATGGACGACGCTTTCCGTGAAATTGATGTTTTCCAAAACGATATCAAATTTATGCAAAACCGCTTCGTAAGCCCACTGTCAAACATCGGCACCACATTCTATAAATTCTATCTCAACGACACCACCATGGTTGACGGAGAGAAGTGCGTGGAAATCGACTTTGTGCCACATAATAGTGCATCGTTCGGTTTCATTGGTCGAATGTATTTCCCCGTCAACGACAGCACATTGTTCTTGAAAAAATTGACAATGAACATTCCTCGTTCCATCAACGTGAACTATCTGAAACGCCTTTTCATCAACCAAGAGTTTAAGAAGGCGGAAGACGGATCACGCTTGAAGGTGATCGACGACCTTGTGATGGAATTTCAGGTGATTGGTCCAGAACTGTATGCCCGCCGCAGCACTTACTACAGCGGTCACAATTTCACAGAGCCAAAAGATTTGACCATTTTCAATCATGATGCCGAACAAATCATTGCACCAGGAGCCAATAAATATGCCGATGAATATTTCAAAGCAAATCGTCCTGTGGCATTGGCGCAAGATGGCAATATGATGCGTGCGCTTTTAAAAAAGTTGAGAAGTTCAAAACTCTTTTACTGGACTGAAAAATTTGTTTCCACAATGGCAAAGGGTTATGTGGCAACAGGCAACCCAAGCAAATTCGACATTGGTCCACTCAACACACTCATCAGTTCCGACGAACTGGAGGGTGCACGATTCAGAATTGGTGGTATGACCACTGCTAATCTTCACCCACGACTGTTCAGCCGTTTCTTCTTAGCATACGGCACTAAGGACAAAAAACTCAAATATCAAGGCGAACTTGAATACTCATTCCGCAACAAGAAATATCATAGTTACGAGTTCCCAATCCATTCAGTAAAACTCTACCACAGCTATGATGTGGACCAATTAGGTCAGCACTATCTCTACACCAGCAAGGATAACATTTTCTTGATGCTAAAACGCAAGAAAGATGACAAGATTCAATATCTGCGTCAGTCAAAATTCGACTATAAACTTGAGTTGGAAAATGGTTTCAGTGTGGGCGCAGGATTTGAGCACAACATCCACGAAGCCACCGATTTCCTCCCATTCGTTGATGCTTTGGGCAATCGACGCGCAAACTACAAAGAAGCTGGTTTCAATATCACACTACGATATGCACCAGGTGAAAAGTTTGTGCAAACCAGGTCGTATCGCTTCCCAATCAATATCGATAATCCAATTATCACATTGAGCCACACCTATCTCCCCAAAGGATTCCTTGGTAGCCAATTCGAGGTGAACAAGACTGAAATTGGTGTGCAGAAGCGTTTTTGGTTCTCGGCATGGGGCTATACCGATGTGATAGTGAAAGCGGCAAAGATTTGGAGTAAGGTGGCATATCCCGATTTGCTCATTCCAAACGCCAACCTCTCATACACTATCCAGCCTGAAAGTTACACGCTGATGAACGCAATGGAATTTGCCAACGACCAGAACATTTCATGGGACGTGACCTACTGGCTCAATGGCGCATTGCTCAATTATATACCTGTGCTAAAAAAACTAAAACTCCGCGAGGTTGTGTCTTTTAGAGGTCTTTACGGCTCATTGAGCAAGAAAAACGACCCAACTAAAAACGAGGATTTATACCAATTCCCACTTGGCACGAATTGTAGAGGACTTGGCAAAAAGCCTTATATGGAAATTGGCGCAGGTCTTGACAACATCTTCACATTCCTCCGTGTGGACTATGTGTGGAGATTAACATACCGCGACACTCCTGGGGTCAACAAGAGTGGCGTGAGAATCCAACTCCACTTCACATTCTAACGAACAATCACAGATGCATTTATAACAATGGGCGATGTCGAAAACACGACACCGCCCATTTCTGTATCTTATTCTATTAATCTAAAAAACGCTTTGTGATACCACCGTAATAGTCTATACGGCGGTCGCGAAGGAATGGCCACCAGCGACGCACATTCTCGCTTCGCTTCATATCCACTTCCACAATGGTTTCCACTTCCTCATTATTTGAAGCACGGAACAGAAATTCGCCTTGTGGACCTGCCACGAAACTGCTTCCCCAGAACATGATGCCATTAGTCTGACCAGATGGGTCAGGCTCAAAACCCACACGGTTTACTGCCACCACAGGCAATCCGTTTGCCACGGCATGACCACGCTGCACGGTGGTCCATGCCTCTCTTTGGCGTTCCTGCTCGGCTGGAACATCGGTGCTCTCGTAGCCGATGGCAGTAGGATAAATGAGCATATCTGCGCCCTTCAAAGCCATCAAGCGGGCTGCTTCGGGGTACCACTGGTCCCAACAAACCAACACACCCAATTTGCCCACTGAGGTTTGAATGGGTTCAAAACCAATATCACCAGGGCAAAAGTAGAATTTCTCGTAGTATGCGGGATCATCGGGAATGTGCATTTTGCGATATTTCCCAGCCATTGAACCATCTTTATCAAACACTACAGCGGTGTTATGGTAAAGTCCAGTTGCTCGCTTTTCAAAAAGGGAAGTGACAAGCACCACATTGCACTTTTTTGCCAACTCCGAATAAAACTCCGTGATTTCACCAGGAATCTTCACTGCTAAATCAAAGAGCGACACATCTTCGGTTTGACAAAAATAAAGGGAGTCGTGAAGTTCTTGAAGCACCACCAGTTCTGCGCCCTGTGCTGCTAAAGCAGTTACTTTCGATGCCAAACGATTGCGGTTGTCTTCAATATTGGCGTTATTGTGTTGTTGTATAATTCCTACTTTCATAAATTCAAAGTATTTTTGGGGAACTGCATCGTCACGCAGTGCAGCGACCCATGTTGTTTAATCAAAGCATTGCAATCAATTCCCACCACCTCGTGTTCGGGGAAAGCAACCTCAATAATTCTCAAAGCCAAATCATCTGCCAAAGGCTGATTATAGATTGGCACAAGCACACGCTTGTTTGTAATCAGGAAATTTGCGTAAGTGGCTGGCAACTGATAGCCGTCTTCATCGTAAATCGGGGCAGGGACAGGCAGCTGTATCAAGTGATATTTGCGCCCACTGGCATTCACAAACTCCTTGATTTCAGCCTCCATGGCATTTAATTGCTCGGCAAATGCTGGTGGAATTTCGCCTTCAGGGCAAACTGCTCCATTGTAAAGAATCACATCATTTGGAGCAAAGCGTGCCAACGTGTCGATATGACCGTCGGTATCGTCACCTGCCATTTCGCCATTATTTATCCACAGCACATTCGAAACGCCAAACACCTGCTTCAGATATGCAGTGATTTCGTCTTTCGAGATCTCCGCATTGCGGTTTGGCGACAACAAACAACTCGATGTGGTCATCAAGGTTCCATTTCCATCGCTTTCAATCGAACCACCTTCAAGCACAAAACCACGATGATTAATCGGCGTGTGCTTAAACAGTTCATATAAATCGAGACGCGAGGTAATCAAATTGTCTTTATCTGCGGCAAACTTCATGCCCCAAGCGTCGAACTTGAAGTCCAAAGGCACACATTCGCCATCTTTAACCACTGTAATAGCACCGAAGTCGCGCGCCCAAGTGTCGTTGGTTGGCACTCTATAATAATACACAGGATTGGGCGACGCAGATTCGATATTGCGCAAATCGGCTTTAGCACGCTCCACTTCAGGTGTGACCACGATTAATGGCTCTGTTGCCAAGATGGCTTCTGCTATGTGTTTATAGCATTCCACAACCTCATCAAGCATGTCGCCCCAATCCGTGTCGGCATGTGGCCACGCCAAAAGCACCGCATCTTGCTCCGCCCATTCTGCTGGAAGAAAAGTATTCAAATTCATCTCAAAAGTTTTATTCTTCAAAATTACTAATTAATTACCACATTTCAACCATAGGGCTTTAACATTTCACGATAAAAAAGACAAACAATATAGTGATAAATTTAAAGAAAATATATTAAATTTGTGTGATTATTCAAAGCTTGTTTGAAAAATACAAAAATGAAACGAATTAAAACTTTTGTAATGTTTATGCTGATGTTGAGCATGTTTTCATGCGCCGACATCAACAAACAACTTGAAGAAATGATTCCTGCTGACAGTAGGGGAGTCGTTCGCATTGATGTGAAAAGTGTTATAGAAAAAGGACAATTAGCTGACGAAGATGGAAATGTCGTTTTCCCACAGTCGTTAAAAGACGTGATGAGCAAAAATGAATCTGCTCCCGTATCAGAAGCCATGACACTATTAAGAAAAATTGGTATCGACACCGATGCCAATATCTATTGTTTTGTGCCAAAAAACACTTTCAGTTACGCTGCACTTATCGCCGTTAATGATGCCGATGAGACTAAAAAGGCGATTGAAAAGCAATCCGGTCAAAAATTTCAAACGATCGAGAAAGTGGATTTTCTCAGAAATGGAGCAATAAGTTTCGTAATTGATGACGATATTCTCTTTATCGGCAAAGAGGCAAAAGAAGATGCCGACTCAAAACTGGCACTGACAGCCAAGGGCTACCTCCACAAATCCAGCACAAGCATTGCTGAAGATGCAAGCATCACAGAAAGCCTGCACAAGGAAAATGATGTGAATGCCTACATCAACGTGAGTGGATTTCACAATATGATTGCTAATTCGGAATCGCTTACTGAGAACCTGAAGAAATTCCCAATTCTCACGCTATTTACCGACTCCGACATTAAAGCATTCACTCTGCACATGAATTTCGAGAAAGAGGGTGCAAAATTTGAGGCTTATGTAAAAGCCGATGATAATTGCGACTACTTTAAACTGTTAGACGCCACCATGGCTAAAGCCGATGCGTCGTTCTTGAAGGTGATTCCTATAAGCATGAATTATATTTTCTCGATGAGTGTGAACGGTGAAAACTTGATGAAACTCGACCAAATCAGGAAAAGCGTGAATTTAATCAGCAATCTGCCATCTACCGACATGCTGGATTTCAGAAGTATGGTAAATTCCATTGATGGCCCGATTGCCATAGGTTTGAGCGTAGGAAATGGCGTAAACATCTCATCGGTTGCCAACGACAACTGGAATATCGCTATTGCGGCAAAGTCGAAAGACGCAGCTGCTATTGTGGAAAGGATAGTAGCATTTGCCGCTAAAATGGGGCAACCCGACTATATTAAAGATGGCCGACACTTGTTCACTTACCAGGGAATGCCTGTGTATATGGGCAACCAAGACAGCATTGTGTATGCCATTAGGCTTGACCACGAATTGGAGGAAGACTTTTATTACGACATGCCCGACGTGAGAGAGCGTTTCGCCTCTTGTCCATTGGGCGTGTATGCTAAAATTTCAGAACCACAAGGTGAATCATACTTCAATTTTGGTTTTAAAAACAAAACCGACGGCGATGGTGTGTTCTACTCCATGCACGAAGGTAATCCAGTAATCACTTTCCTTGAGATTCTTTGTCAACTCAACAAAACCGAACAGACAACCCAACAACAATATTATTAAAATATTATTAACTCTAAAAACTAACAATTATGAGATTATTAAAACTATCATGTTTAGCAATTTTGCTTATTGCGATTACTTCGTGTAATAAAACGAATGAGAAAATGATGGAATTAATTCCAGAAAATTCCACATTTGTCGCATCGTTTAGTCCTTCTAAAATCCTTGATCACACAGGCATCACTGTTGATGACAACGGCAAACTCCAACTGCCCGGCGCATTAAAGGAACTGATGGAGTTCAACCAAAAAGATTTGGACGAAGGTATTGCCACATTAAAGAGTGCAGAAATCGACCCTTCTGCCAATGTGTATGTTTACAGCAGCATCACTGATGTGAATGATGCGTCTGCCGTTATGCTTGCCATAAGCAAAGACCCTGAAAAAACAAAGGCTGCGATTGAAAAGGAAATTAAGGAAAGTTTCAAGACAGTTGGTGATTTTGCTATAATTGCAAAAAGCGATATGTGCATCGCTATCAAAGACGACATCATAGCAATATTTGGCGGCAACAAAATAGAAAATGCCGAAGAATTTGCCAAAGAGGTGTTCACCAAGAAAGAAAAAAGTGTGCTTGACAACGACAATATCAAGAACACACTCAATACCGATGCCGACGTCAACTACTATATCAATCTTCAATCATACATGAAACTGATGGCAGGCATTAGCCCTCAAGTTTCGTTGCTTTCTGGATTTGTGGCTGGCATGGATGGATCAGGCATAAGCATTGACCTTTCCGACAACGAAATCAAAATCAACTCTGAACTCTTCGCCGATGAGAATTCCGACATCATGAAACTCATCAAAGACATTCAGGGCGAGACTTCAACCGACTTCTTGAAATATATGCCAGCAAAGGCTAAGTTGATTTTTGCTACAGGAATTAAAGGTGAGAAATTAGCAGAATTCGAACAAGTGAAGAATGTGCTTCAGTTGATTTCCTCTAACCCATCATTAGGCAATGTGAACTGTGTGGAACTGGTGAAATCAATCAATGGACCGATCGCAATTGGTCTTGATGCCGACCTCAAGTCGCCAATGACCACTTTGGCTGGCACATTTGTAATCACCACTTCTAAAGCAAAAGAATGGAAAAGTTTGTTTGACACATTGTTGAGCATTAGTGGCGGTATGCCTATGCAATTTGCCGTAGAGGCCAAGTCTGATGTCGTAATCGTGAAATTTGGCATGAACAACAGTTTTGCACTCGACGCAAGCGCCAATGAAGACGCTAAAAAAGTGTTCGACGGCAGTTTCTATGGCTCCTGGGTGGGCTTGAATGTTGACGGCATGGCGATGTATGCTGATTCACAAGTGAAAGACCTCAATAAAGGCACAGCCAAATTCTATATCAACGGAAAGGATGGCAAGAGAATGATTTTTGGCGACTATCCACTTTTCTTCAAGGCTTTAGATTCTTATATGAAACCAAAACCTGCAGCATCTGACAGTTTTGAACCCGAACCTGATTACTACGGTGACGACATAGTGGTAGATTAAATCTCATTAAAGTCATTTAGATAAAATTATCGCGGCTATGCTTTGACACATAGCCGCGATAACTATTTTGTATCGAATGTTTACTTAAACATTTCTTCTGCTTGGGCTAATGTTTCGGGTTTACCCACATCAAGCCATTTATAGTCGGAGAACTGCTGATAACCGTAGATTTTATACAAATCACACATTTCTGCATAAAATGGCGCGATGGAGAACACTTTGCCTTTAGCTTCTGAATACTTTTCAAGAGCGTCGAAAATGCGTGGAGAGAGCACATGAACACAACCAAAAGCAAGCGAATCCACCTTTTGCGGGTCGTATTGATAACCTTCAGGTTTGGTTTCGCCTGTTTTCTTATTAATCCAGCCTTTCAATCGGTGGTCGTGGTCAAAGAGGAAATATCTTTGAGTCTGACGGTCTTTTACCAAAATGGTTGACAAAGCGTCGTGCTCCACATGGAAGTCGTACATAGCTTTCAAATCCAAGTCGGTGAGAATATCGGCATTGTGCACGATAAACGGTTCATCGCCATCAAGGAATTTTCTTGCCTTCATCAAGCCACCTCCCGTATCGAGAAGCAGGTCGCGCTCATCACTAATGTGAATATCAAGTCCGAAATTCTTTTTTTCTTCTAAAAACTCAATAATTTTATCACCAAAGTGGTGAATATTCACAGTAATATCGGTCACTCCACAGTCTGCCAAGTGGGTAATCACACGCTCAAGCATAGTTTTTCCGCCCACTTCCACAAGCGCTTTTGGACGGTCGTTGGTAAGAGGGCGCAAGCGTGTACCTAACCCTGCCGCAAAAACCATTGCTTTCATATCTGTTATTTTTGAACTGGAGTGAAAACTTGCTCAATGTTCTGCTCACGATGAACAAGTTCTACCTTCACATTAAACTTTTTGAAAATATGTTCTGCCATGTGCTGTGCGCAATACACAGATCGATGCTGACCGCCAGTACAGCCAAAGCAAACCATCAAATTAGTGAAACCACGCTCCACATAACGCTTAACCGAGGCATCTACCAATTCATAGGCATGGTTAAGGAATGTAAGGATTTCGCCATCATCTTCAAGATACTTAATTACTGGCGCGTCGAGACCTGTATAAGGTTTGTAACGATCATATTTGCCAGGATTGTTTGATGCGCGACAGTCGAACACAAAGCCACCACCATTGCCAGAATTGTCGTTTGGAATACCTTTCTTGTAGGCAAAACTCATCACTTTCACAGTGAGCATGTGCTTTTGCAAATCGTCGGTAAACTGCGACATATTCACAAGGTTTCTCAGCACTTTAGTGAGGTATGGATATTCAACGTATGGCTCATTGAGGAGCGAGCGCAAGTTGTTGATGGCGAAAGGCACACTCTGCATAAAGTGGGGTTTCTTCTCGAAATAGCCACGGAAACCGTAAGCGCCCAGCACTTGAAGCGTGCGGAAAAGCACGAAGTGACGAAGTTGAGAGTAGAAATAATCCACATCAACATATTTGTACTTCTTCAATTCATCAATATATTCCTTCAAAAGTTCATGACGAAGGCTGTTAGGGAAATTGGCTTTTGCTTGCCACAAGAAAGATGCAACATCGTAGAAGAATGGACCTTTGCGACCTCCTTGGAAGTCGATAAACATTGGCTCGCCATCTTTAATCATCACATTGCGTGACTGGAAGTCGCGATACATGAAGGTGGCTGAACTGCTACGCAAAAGCACATCAGCAAGATGCTGGAAATCGTCTTCAAGTTGTCCTTCGTTAAATTCAAGCCCGGTAGCTTTCAAGAAGCAATACTTGAAATAGTTCAAATCCCAAAAGATGGAGCGCGCATTAAATTCCGACGCAGGGTAGCAGTATGAGAAATCCATTCCATCGGCGCCCTTGAATTGAAATTCGCAAAGACGACGGATAGTCTTCGACAGCAATCTTTTTTCCTCTTCGCCAAATACGCGTGTCTTGCGAGCCTTTTCAATGGCGTTGAAAAGAATAGTGTCGCCCAAATCCTCTTGGATATAAGCCATCTTATCATCGCTCTCTGCAAACACCTTTGGCACAGGAAGTCCCTGCTCCAAGAAGTGCTTATCCATATAGAGGAAAGCCTTGTTTTCTTCAGGAAGTTCGCCAATCACACCAATAAGTGATTGCTCACCTGAAAGGCGGAAATAATGGCGATTTGAACCTGATGCTGGCAACTGAACAATTTCAGCAGGTCCAGAGCCAACATACTGTGTATATAGTTGTTTTAAAATTTCTGTATCCATAATATTAATCGCTAATTGAATTAACAAAGATAAAGGAAAAACGAATAAGAAGCAAATCAGCCCCGATTAAAATTCGCTTGTAAAATGGAATTTGAGTTTGGGGAAATCTTGCTGCGCCATATCAAGCACATAGCCCGAATCAGCCAAAAACACATCTCTGCCTTCACGGTCCAACGCCATATATTGCTGCTTTCTACGCTTAAACGCTTCCAAAGCCTCCTTGTCGTCGCTCTCAATCCAGCAAGCCTTATACAGGTGAATGGGTTCCCATCTACAGCTTGCACCATATTCATGAAGCAAACGATATTGAATTACCTCAAACTGGAGCTGGCCTACGGTGCCAATAATTTTGCGATTGTTGAACTGATTGATAAAGAGCTGCGCCACACCTTCGTCCATAAGTTGCTCAATACCCTTGCTGAGTTGCTTAGTGCGCATTGGGTCGGTATTCTCAATGTATTTAAACATTTCTGGCGAGAAACTTGGCAAGCCCTTGAAGTGGAGCAATTCTCCCTCGGTGAGTGTGTCGCCAATTTTGAATGTGCCGTTATCTGGCAACCCCACAATGTCGCCAGGATAAACATCGTCAATCACCTCCTTTTTCTGCGCCATAAAGGCTGTAGGAGCAGCAAATCGCACTTGCTTATTGCTGCGCACATGGTGGTAATATTGATTGCGGTGGAACACACCCGAACAAACCTTAACGAAAGCAATACAGCTGCGGTGGTTAGGGTCCATATTTGCGTGAATCTTAAATACGAAGCCTGTGAACTTTTCTTCTGTAGGCACCACCTCACGCTCCACGGCTTGCACAGGGCGTGGCGATGGGGCGATGCGGATAAAGCAGTCGAGCAATTCCTTTACACCGAAAGTGTTCAAAGCCGAACCAAAGAATACTGGAGCAACGAGCGCATCAAGGTAGTCCTGCTCCTCAAATTCGGGATAAACCCCATCAATCAGTTCAATATCGCTACGCAACTTCTCGGCATCGTCGGCACCCACTGCTTCATCAATCACAGGGTCATTGATGTCGGTAATGTCAACACGGTCAGACACGCGTTGCTTATCAGCTGCGAAAAGGCTCAAATTGTGCTCATAGATATTGTAAACACCCTTAAAGTTAGCACCGCCATTGATTGGCCAACTCAAAGGACGAACAGAAATCTTCAGTTCGCTTTCCAGTTCATCTAAAATATCGAAAGGGTCGCGACCTTCACGGTCCATCTTGTTCACGAAAATGATTACTGGGGTGTTGCGCATACGGCACACTTCCATTAAGCGGCGTGTTTGTTGCTCCACACCTTTTGCCGAGTCAACTACAATGATTACGCTATCCACAGCGGTGAGCGTGCGGAATGTGTCTTCAGCGAAGTCTTGGTGACCAGGGGTGTCGAGAATGTTGATTTTAAATCCCTCATACTCAAAACCCATCACGGAGGTAGCAACCGAGATACCGCGTTGCTTTTCAATCTCCATCCAGTCGCTGGTTGCGGTTTTCTTGATTTTATTCGACTTTACAGCACCTGCCACATGGATTGCGCCACCAAAAAGAAGTAATTTTTCAGTAAGGGTGGTCTTACCAGCATCAGGGTGTGAAATAATCGCGAACGTGCGTCTTTTTTTAATTTCTTCGGATAAATTTGCCACTATATATAATGTTATTTATTTTCAATTCTGTTAATGCACTCTCTCAAACTATCTTCCCAATATGGAATTGAAGCATTAAATGAGGTTTTATATTTCGACTTGTCGAGCACACTGAAGTGTGGTCGCTTTGCCTTGGTTGGATATTCAGCCGTGGTGCAGGGCTTCACATCGCAGGTGGTGATACCTGCAATTCGGTGTATAGCCTTAGTGAAATCGTACCATGATATAGCACCTTCATCGCTAAAATGATACACCCCCGAATGCCACTGCTCGGCTGTAAGCACATTCATGATAGCCAGAGCCAAATCCTTAGCATAGGTAGGGGTGCCAACCTGGTCGAAAATCACCGACAATGTTTCTTTCGATCTGCCCAAATTGAGCATCGTTTTCACAAAATTTTTGCCAAATGGCGAATAGAGCCACGCTGTGCGGAAAATCACAGCATCGGGCAAGCATTGAAGCAATCGGCGCTCGCCATCGAGTTTAGTTGAGCCATATACTGAGCATGGCGATGTCTCATCGTCTTCGCGATATGGTCTGAAGTTGGTTCCGTTGAACACATAGTCGGTAGAAATCTGTACCATCTTTGCACCGTGGTGTTTTGCGGCTTGAGCCAAATATTCCACTGCATCAGCATTGAGGCGTGTGCAAAGTTCTACATTGTCCTCCGCATTGTCCACGGCAGTGTAGGCTGCACAATTCACCACATAGTCGATATGATGATTTGCGAAAAATGCGTCAATCGCTTCCTTTGATGTAATATCCAATTCTTGAACATCGGTAAAAATAGGGGAGAACGCATCGTTGCCATCGAGCACCAAGCGCATTTCATTTCCCAACTGACCGTTTGCTCCTGTGATTAGAACAGTTTTTGCCATCGTATATCTCAATATCTAAATTATTCAACATCGTCCTCGAAAAGAGGTTTTTCTTCATCTTTTTTGAAATAAGCCGCAAGCATACCAATAAAATATGATATTTGCGCCACAGCCTTTTGTGTGCCCTCTGATATTTGTTTGCCTTGCAATCGGAGCATCAATATGCCATACAGTGCATTGAAGCAAGTTTCCAACTCTCCCACCTGTTCCTCTGGCTTCGATTTAGAGCGAAGTTCCACTATGTAGGGGAGGGTTTGGTAGAATTGTGCGCCATATTGTGGAAATTTTGGCGATTTCAGAAGTTGGGCGTGAAGGTCGTTGAGACGGATAAGCACATTCTTGTTGATTTGCAAATGTCCTTTTTCCTTCACATGCTCCAGTTCCATCATTTTGATGAGCGACTCGTACCAGTCTTTCACTTCCGCTTTCACTTTATCATCAATCGGGAGGCGAGAAATGATATTATCGTTGATTTTATCAATGTCGAGCTGGTTGGCACGAATCATATCTTCCACTTGCCACATATACAACAGGTATTCGGCAATGTTTTCTTTACGTTTTTGTTGAGCAATAATCATGAATTAACCAAATTTACTAATATTGCGTAAAGCCTCTGGATTGAGGATTTTAATTCTGCGTCCATCTACGGTGAGAATGTGCTCTTGACAGAACGACGAGAGAGTGCGAATCGCATTACTCGTGGTCATGTTCGACAAGTTAGCCAAATCTTCACGAGCCATGTATATCTTCAGCGTTTCGCCATCGTCTTCATAACCATAATTATCTACCAGTGCGATAATGGCATCAGCAAGACGGCCACGAATATGCTTTTGGGTGAGATTCACAATTTTAGCGTCACTACCACCCAGGTTTTTTGAAAGCTCATTGATAAAGAACCATGCCAATTTGCGATTTTGGTCGATTAATTCTTTCACCAAACTCATTGGAATTGCACCCAAAGTAGATGCCTCAAAAGCCGAAGCACTTGACACGTAGGGTTCGTTGGCAAAAAAAGCCCTATACCCAAAATACTGTATAGGACGATACAGGCGCAAAATCTGCTGCCTTCCTCCCATTCCGTCTTTCGACAATTTCACTTTGCCTTTGAGCAGACACCACAAATAGCGTGGCGAATCCTTTTCGGCATAAATAATCTGATTTTTCTTAAAATTGTGGATATGGAAATTATCAGCCACCAATCGCCTTTCGTCGGGGGTGAGAATAGCCCAAATAGCCGCTAAATCTTTGCTGATAATATCCTCAAGTGTACTCTTTTTTAACATCTGCTATATAACACTGCTTTAAAACATACAAAATTACGCAATTCTTTGGAATTCAGCAAATAAAAAATTCACATCAAAAAAAGGGTCGCCCCACAAAAGGAGCGACCCTAAACATTTAAGATTCTGTTATTAGTATTTATTACTTGATAACTTTAGCAGAACTGTGAGTACCGTCGGTGTAAGTAGTCACTACGATGTTGATGCCTTCAAATGGAGTTGAAGAAGCCACACCTAAAGTGTTGTAATACTTCACGCCAGCCACAGTCTTGTTAGCGTTCACATCGTTAACACCAGTTGCTTGACTTGCGTCGAACACATACTTAGAAGGAGTTGCAACAGATTGTGCATCCTTTGGCAATGCGATACCTACTGCGCCCAACTTAGCGTCGGCGAAGAAGAGGTTACCCGCATAGTCGAAGTGGATTTGGTTAACGATTGAAGATTTGTTGGTATAACCTTCTATAACGTATTGGAGAGTGAATGAAGGAACATTATTATTCCAATCGATGCTATATACATTGAGCTTAGGATAACCAGTAGCGACTACCATTGTGCTCAAATCTTGGCTGACAGCAAGACCAGCACCCCAGCTACCATCGAGGTCTTCGAGGTTACCAGAGTTGAAGAGAATGTTGTCTTCATAGTCTGTGTACATGAATGAAGGAACGCCAACGTTGTTGTTGCCTGTGCCACGGATTTGTGATACGAACATACCGTTTTCAAAAGGCACGATTTCAACATTTGTGTTGAGCAACTTAGCAGAAACTGTTGGGAATGTCACTGCAGGTGCCTTGTCAGTAGTAACATTAGTACCAATGTTGTAAACGCTCAATACATTACCTGCGTTGCCAGTTGGGTAGTCTTCTTGGAATGAGAGCAACTTGGTGTTTTCACCATTGCCTAAGAATGCTGCACTTGTACAGCTGCCACCAAGGGCGTCTCCAGCAGCGTTCTTGATTAAGCCAGTTTCTTCGCGAGTGCCTTCAAAGAATTGAGTAGCAGTTGCAGGTTCTGCAGGGTTCATGATATGGATACCACTGTGAGCATCGCTCCAGTCTGCGATATAAACGTAACCATTGTTAGGATTAACGCCCATACGGAATGGAGAAGCAGCGTTACCAGTAGCAAATTCAGCGGTGAGATAAGGAGCACCGTCGTTAACCACGTTGAGTTCTGGACTTACTCTGTAGATACCCTTTGTTCCATAAGGATCTGAAATGTAGATACTCTGGAAGAAGTCGCTCATTGGGTTTTGGTCGATAGCAAGACCGCGAGTGCAGTAATTGCCATTGCCAGCAGGAGCGTAAGCGAAGATCTTAGCTACAGTTGGGATTGCAGGGTTGTTGAGTACCACTTCCCAGTTGTATTTACCAGTATATTCACCCTTGTTGAGATATACTTGATTACCACCCTTAACGATGTTGAAAAGCATTACTTCAACAGGTTCGCCACCTTCAACAGGAGTAAGAACTACCTTACCCGATTCCACATCACCAGTAGATTTAAACTTGATAATGTAGTTGTCGCTGTTTTCTTCATAGTTCAAGTCGTAAGCATATTCGCCACGGAATACAGGTTGTTCAACACCAGCGGTAGTGAACTTAACCACCTTAGCGTCGCCGAAGAGGAAGAGGTTCATGTCTTCGCCCTTAACATTTGCACCAGCAGCGGTGAACGCAGCACCCATAGCAGGAGCTTTCTTAGCAGCGTTGATTACGGTTTGGAGTTGAGTACCAACAGTCTTCACCAATTTTGCATTTTGGAGACCTTCAGTAATGTCGTAAATCTTCACAGCAGAAACCACGTTTCCGTTGTAAACAGGAGCTGCCATCAAAGCACGCTTTGCATATCTGAAGAATGCCAAGCCCTTAGAAGCGCGGCCAATTTCTTCGTCATTAAATGTACCAATCACACGGCTGTCAACATTGTTGGTTGCAGCTGGTTCGAATTCGAATGGTGCGCAGAGGCTACCATTGAGAATGTAGTAGTGGTCGTTGAGTGGAGATACGTTGAGTTGGATATCATCACCTTGTTTCACGAGTGTGAATGTACCATCAGCAGAAAGGGTTTTCTCAGTGAAACGAGAAGAAACCACTTCATTGTCGTTGATATTGAGCACGAGGAAGCGAAGAGCGCGTGAGCTACCACTAGTAACACCAGTTGTCACCACTTCACAATCCTTAGCAGGGCCACTTACAGCGAGTGTAGCACCCATATCGGCATTGTAGAAGTTTGCAGAGCTTTTAGATGTAGCCCAAACCACTGGGTCAGAGTCAAAGTCTGCCCACTTGTAGAAGTAAATAGTACCACGCTTGTAGCCTTCATCAACCTGATCATCATTAAATTGGCAGCGAACATTGTTCACGCCCACGAGTTGACCATCAGCAGTTAAAGCGATGTCGCTCAAGCTCTTGTAGGAACCAGCGTTTTCTGGATCAACAGGATTGATACCGTTAAGGCTGAGTTGCTTAACAAGTGTCATAGTCTGGTTGTTGATGAGGTAGATAGCAGGAGCATCGGTCATCACCAAAGTGCTATCGCCACGAACGATTGTACGCTTAACTGCGCCTTGCATTTCAAATGCAGTGCCGTCGTCTTGAGTGAAGTTGTATGAATCAGCAAGCTTCAAGTAGACAGGCTGTGCTGGAGTTGCATAGTTTTCGTAAACGATTTCTTCTGGCACGTATTCAAGGTTTTCGAGGTGAAGCTTAGCATAGCTGGTTTCGTTAGCCTTTACAGTGATAGCTTCTTCCTCGAAAATATCCTTGTAGCCTTCGCAAGATGCGCTCAAAGTGTAGTCGCCAGGAGCCACATTCTTGAATACGAACACACCGTTCCAGTTGTTGTCACAAGTGTAGGTTGACACAGCCTTACCGTCTTTCTTCAAAGTCACAACAGCGCCATTGAGTGGGCGCCATTGGTCGTCGGTGCCAGCTGCATACTTGTACAAGTTGTTGACAATCTTTTCGTGGAGATCCTTAACTGTACCCATGATGTAGCCAGTGGTTTCGGCATTGAGTCCGAAATAGTCGCACACGCCACGAGCATAGCCAACACCTTCCATTTGGCAATAGTTCATGTTCAAAGCACGGTGGCGAGCTGGTTGATAGGTGTGGAAATAACCTTCAACGAGGAAGCCAGGAGTGCCATGACGAAGCACACCAAGATAGCCTTCAAAAGTACCCTTAGAAGTAGTGGTGGTGTATGACTTTACATAGAAAGAAATATCACCACGAATATTCATGTTGGTGCGGCTATAGTATGATTGAGGGTTGATCTCATCCATATAGTGGCGTGGCCAAGATGCTGCACACATGTCATAGCTACCAGCATTGCCTTCGTTGTCCTTGCCGTCTCTACCACGATAGAGATAAAGTGGATAGTTGGTGGCAGTACCATCAGTTGCCGCATTTGAGTGAACAGACACGAACATATCCATATTGTTGGCATCTACTTCACGACAAATTTCAGAAAGGCTGCGGTTGTACAATTCTTCATCAGCTGCGCCTTTAACATAAGGGAATGGGCCATTCTTCACACGAGAGTACATAATGTTTTCGCGCTTTACACCCATCTTTTCGAGCGTAGCACCCATCTCCAGAATCTTCCAAAGGTTGGTGTTTGTTTCATAGAAACCACAAGTGTCGGGACGGCCAGTTTCTGGGAGATTTGGATAAGGAATAGTAGCCATTGGACGGTCGTTAGGACCCCAGCTACCGTGACCAGGATTCAAATAGATGCGAACTTCATCAGCAGTTTTTGCCTGCATTGCACCCGCTGCCAAGATTGCAGCCGATGCGAGTAATAAAATCTTCTTCATAGCTGTAATCATTATTTAGCAACGTTAATAATATATGCTTCACCAGCTGGTGTAGAGAAAGCAATCTTGCCACTTGCAGCAGAAGCATAAGGATACATAGCGATAGTGTCGTCGCCAGTAAGGGTTTGCATAGTACCATCGAGGGTAACGGCTACAATCTTTGAAGAAAGAATGAATTCGCCATTGTCAACGTCTTGCATACCCACTACGGTGTTGTTGTCGTACCATTGTGGAGCACGAACCAAACCGAGCGATTTCACGTTATTGCCGTCGAGGTCGCAAACAAATGCGCCAACGCCGCAAACGAAGTAGAGAGCCTTTTTGCCGTCAGGAGAAACCGACTGCCAAATGTAACTGAAGTTCTGACCGTTTGGAGAGAACACTGAAGTCTTTCCATTACGAGTAATCATCAACTGACGGTTGCTGATTGAAAGAACTGGAGCAGTAGCCTTAGTTGCGCTGGCACCAATAGCCTTTGCTGAGAGCTTGCCCTTGTTCACAGCCAATGCAGTAGCACCTTGCACAGCCACGCCTTGAAGGTCGCGAGTAGGAGCTACGAGATTAGCTACTTCACCTGATGTAAGGTTGATTGACTTTAATGCCACCTTGCGAAGGTGATTTGCGGTGTAAGAGTTTTCACGATACACAACAGTGTTGCCATCTTGTGAAACTTGTACATCAAAACCTGCACCAGCAGCATCAGTGATTTTTGTGGCTTGATTAGTGTTCAAGTCAAATTTAGTAAGACCTTGATTGCCACTTGTTGAGAGCAAAAGATAATCACCTTTTGGACTAATAGCAGCAACGGTGGCCATAGGATTAGCAGGTGTGTTGACCTTCTCTACAGAAGTCACTTTCAGCACCTGTGCAAATCCACTAAACGACGCACACAAAGCCAATGCTAAGAAAACTTTTTTCATAAAGCATTTGTTTTTAGTTAGTGAAATTGTTGTTAATTAATTAGTTAATATAAAATAAATAAAATTTATTTTCAAAATTTCGAGAGTACTTTGGCATTTACTCTTTCAACTATCAAAATTAATAATAATCTTAAAATTTTACAAAAATTTAGTCAAAAAAAAGCCACAATAATTTTTTCCTATAAGCTCATTATTATAAAATTATCAGTCAATACCACACAAAAAAAGGATAACCCTTGTTGGGGGGTTATCCTTTATGATTGTGATATTATTTAGAATTGTCGATTAATCCGCCAATTACTTAAACAAGTAAAAGTTACTGATTGGTTTGTTGTTGTTGATGCAGCTAATAGTATTTGCAAAGAGTTCTGCTATACTGATTACCGACACCTTTTCACATCTTGCCGTATCGAATGGAATAGAATCAGTGAAAATCACTTCTTCAAGCGCACTTGCATTAACGCGTTCAACTGCTGGTCCGCTCATCAATGCGTGTGAAGAGAGGCAACGAACCGAACGGGCACCTTTTTCTCTCATCAAATCTGCTGCCTTGCAAATAGTGCCAGCAGTGTCGATCATGTCGTCGACCAAAACCACATCTTTGTCCACAACATCACCAATAATGGTCATGTTGGCTACCACATTAGCTTTCATGCGTTGCTTGTGGCACAACACCAATGGGCAATGGAAATACTTGGCATAACCGTTGGCACGCTTAGCGCCACCAACGTCTGGAGAAGCAATCACCATATCCTCAAGCTTCAGCGATTCGATGTAAGGAACGAACACTGATGAAGAATAGAGGTGGTCAACTGGAACGTTGAAGAAACCTTGAATTTGATCGGCATGGAGGTCCATAGTAATCAAACGATCAATACCTGCTGTAGTAAGCAAGTCGGAAACAAGCTTAGCAGCGATAGAAACACGTGGCTTATCTTTGCGGTCTTGACGAGCCCATCCGAAGTAAGGAACCACAGCAATAATACTTTTTGCAGAAGCACGCTTTGCTGCATCAATCATGAGGAGGAGTTCCATCAAATTGTCGCTATTAGGGAAGGTGGACTGCACCAGGAAAACATCACAGCCGCGCACCGATTCCTCGAAAGAAACTGCAAATTCCCCGTCGGAAAAGCGAGTTGTGTTCATTTTACCTAACTCAATACCTAAATGCTTACACATTTCCTCTGCCAGATAGCGAGAATTGGTACCTGAAAAGATTTTGTACGAATTGTTCATAAGAATTTTATAGATGGAATAAAATAACTCTACAAAGTTACAATTAATAGTTGAGATACATCAACTTTTTTAAATGGAATATTTGAGTTTATTTCACGATTTTCCAAACCACGCCATTATGAGCAGGAATATGGAGTTCAAACTTGGCATTTGAAGAAAATTCCACAGCCTTTTGCTTGCCCGAAATCAGTTCTTTCATGAAATAGGTGCCGCTGTCGATTTTCAAGAAGTCGAAAGCGTACTGCGGAATGTCGGCATACACTGTTGCATCTTGCGAATCGAAGTTGACGGCAATCAGCAGCGTTTCATTTTCGTAATGACGCAAATAGAGATACTGCTTGTTTGGATTCAGATTATGATAGTTGACATACATCAAATCAAAGAATGCGCCCTCAGAAATTGCCTTCTCTCCGTTGCACAGGCGAAGAACTTTTTTATAGAATGCTCTGATTTTGCGCTCTTTGTTATTCAGCTTTTGTATTCCGCAATTTCCATTGTTATACCAGCGTACAAGTGTGGGAATACTGCAATAATCAAAAATAGAGGTTCTGCCATCGTCGCCAGAGAAGCCCATTGGTCCTGCGGCATTTTCGCCAAGTTCCTGGCCTTGATACACCATAAATGGCGATGTGCTCATTGTGGCTGATACAAGCAGGGCAGGGAAAGCCTTCTCGGCAGAGCCAAACAGCTGAGACGAAGCCACACGCAGTTCGTCATGGTTCTCCAAGAAATTTAGCATGTGGTCTTGCAAACCATCCACACGCTGCCAACATTCAGTAAGTGCTGAAGCCGGTGATCCATATTTCACGATTTCGCACAGACGGTCGTAAAGATTCACCTTATCGTAAAGATAATCGAAACCGCCATAGTGGATATAATTGTGATAAATGCCCACATCATAAAGTTCGGCAATGAAAACTACCGAAGGGTAAGCCTTTTTCACTTTAGCAATAGCCCAATGCCAAAAATCTACTGGCACCATGTGAGCCATATCGCAACGGAAGCCGTCAACGCCCTTAGATGCCCAATAAAGGAGAATATCGCACATTTTCTGCCATGTAGAAGGAATCGGGGAGAAGTGGTGGCAACCGTTCCAAGGATCCACACCATAGTTCAACTTCACTGTTTCATACCAGTCGTTCACGCCAGGGCGCTCGTTGTAGCAGTCGTTGCCAGTAGCTTTGGCTGGAAATTCCACATATCTATCATTGCCTTGACCCAAATCCACATTTGGCGCAAATTCTTTACCAGTGATGTAGAAGAAATTGTTTGAAGGTGAAAAAAACATTCCCTTGTCGTCGGTTGCGCCCAAATCTTCCACTCCGCTGGGCTTGGCATCGGAATGATATTCACGCGCCACATGATTAGGCACGAAGTCGATAATCACCTTCATACCATTGTCATGGGTGCGGTTCACGAGATTTTCAAACTCATGAATGCGATTGGGCACATCTACTGCTATATCGGGGTCAATGTCGTAATAGTCGCGAATTGCGTAAGGCGAGCCAGCGTTGCCTTTCACCACATGCGGATTCGACGACTGAATGCCATATTGCGTATAGTCTGTTTTAGTGGCATGCTCAATCACACCAGTGTACCACATGTGTGTAACGCCTAAATCCTTTAGTGATTCAAGCACCTTGCCATCTATATCGTTCATTTTACCAACGCCGTTTTGCTCGATAGTGCCATTGAATGTGTTGCTCACATTCGTGTTGGTGAACAAGCGTGGAAACATTTGGTAAATAACGAGTTTATTATTTTTTCTCATCTCTAAGTTGTTTTAATAGGGGTGAATTAACAAGTGTTTTCATGGCGGCAAAATAGCCATCTTTAGCATTGTCCCTCATGTGCTCAAAGCCAAACGTGCTTCTGCCTTTCATGTTATCTACAGTGATAACCGCATCGCAAGTTTGCATATCCTCATGTGTGTTTCTTGTGGTCATTAAGCGATAGGAGCGATAGGCAATATCGCCAAGGCTGTTTTTAAATGGAGATTTATTGAGCGGACTCACCACCACGCCTAACACATAATCGCAAATGTCGCGCAACGCGAAAGCTGGCAGATTGTGGAGCACACCACCATCTAAATAGGTGTTACCGTCTATCACTGTAGGCTGGAAAACCACAGGCAAGCTGCACGATGCGGTGATGCACTTCGCCAAAGGTCCTTCAGTGAAGGCTACGGCAGAATAGGTGTCGAGCGAAGTAGCTGTTATGATATTAGGGAAGGGCAAGTCCTCAATGCGAGAGTAGGGGAGCTTGCTTTCCAAGAAAGCCTCCAACTTTGACAAAGAGAACAAACCTGTTGTAGGAATTGACACTTTACCGAACGACGATAATTTCACTTTACTGAAAAGTGAAATTATATCATCAATTGCGAATCCTGCGGCATAAAATGAACCCACAATGCTACCGGCACTGCAACCTGCGATAATATCTGGTTTCAGTCCAAATTCCTCCAGTGCCCTAAGCACACCAAGATGCGCAAAGCCTTTAGCTCCGCCACCACCAAGAGCGATACCTAACCTATATTTTTTCATGTTCTCCATAAAAAGCACACATTATAATATAATATATAATTATATACAAAGTTACGGAAACCGACGGTATAAATAAAAAACATGGACGGAAAATTTTCCGTCCATGCTATAAAATATAGAGTTACTTGTGTATTATCCCAAGAAACTGAGAAGAATACCTGCAGCTACTGCAGAACCAATCACACCAGCAACGTTTGGACCCATAGCGTGCATGAGCAAGAAGTTGCGTGGATCAGCCTTTGCACCTTCCATCTGGCTAACACGAGCAGCCATAGGCACGGCACTCACACCAGCAGAACCGATAAGTGGATTGATTTTCTCTTTCATGAAGATGTTCATGATCTTAGCCATGATCACGCCTGAAGCAGAACCAATACCGAATGCCACGATACCTACGCAGAGAATACCAATGGTTTGGAGGTTCATAAATGAACTTGCAGAGGCAGTAGCACCCACGGTAAGACCGAGGCAGATAACCACGATGTTGTTCAACTCGTTTTGAGCAGTTTTGCTCAAACGTTCAACCACACCGCTTTCCTTCATCAAGTTACCAAGCATCAAGCAGCCGATCAGTGTGCCTGCAGATGGAACGATAAGAGAAACAATGATAGCAACGACGATTGGGAACAGGATCTTTTCCTTCTTGCTTACCACGCGGAGTTGCTTCATACGAATCTTGCGCTCGTTGTCGGTAGTGAGCCAGCGCATGATAGGTGGTTGAATCACTGGCACGAGAGCCATGTAGCTATAAGCAGCCACAGCGATAGGGCCGAGCAACTCAGGAGCAAGTTTAGAGGTCAAGAAGATAGCTGTAGGACCATCAGCACCACCAATGATACCGATAGAAGCTGCCTGTGCTGGAGTAAAGCCGAAGATAGGGAGATCCATTTGGGTCACAAGGAATGTGGCAAAGATACCAATCTGAGCGGCAGCACCAAGCAAGAGGCTCTTAGGGTTGGCGATAAGTGGACCAAAGTCGGTCATAGCACCTACACCCAAGAAAATCAAGCAAGGATATACACCTGCTTTAACACCAATATAAAGAATATCGAGCAAGCCACCATTAGCCATAATATAGCCATAATCGTGGTAGTGTTCACTTGTTTTATTCAAGAATTCGTTGTTCCACATGTCGGTGTCGAACAAACCTGCACCAGGAAGATTGGTAAGAATCATACCGAATGCAATAGGCAACAACAACAATGGTTCGTATCCCTTCTTGATCGCTAAATAAAGAAGGAAGCAACCAATGCCCAACATTACGAAGTTTTTCCAACCTTCACCCATGAAGAATGCTGAAAAACCCATTTCGGAGGCGAATTTCTGGAGACTTTCTCCAAGACTAATTTCACCAGCCATCATTGGGAGAGCACACATGAGAAGAAGTGCAAAAACGAGTACTCTTTTAAAATTCTTTGTTTGCATTTTGAATCAATTAATTGAGAGATTAAGCAAGTTCAACAAGTGCTTGTCCACTTTGCACTTGAGCGCCAACTTCAACCAATACAGACTTAACGGTGCCAGCAAACTCTACAGTAATGCTGTTTTCCATCTTCATGGCTTCCATCATGCAAACAGTTTCGCCAGCCTTCAAAGCTTGACCTGGTTTAACGAGCACCTTAGTGATAGTGCCTGGTAGTGGAGCTTCCACAACCTTAGCGCCAGCAGCAGCCTTAGGAGCAGCAGGGGCAGGAGCGGCAGCAGGAGCAGGTGCAGCCTTTGGAGCAGGTGCAGCGGCTGCGGCAGGAGCTGCCACTGCATCAGCAACCATCTCTACCAAAAGGTCGCCTTGGTTAACACTTTGTCCTTCAGTCACTGCGATGCGTTGAACGGTGCCTTCCACATCAGATACGATGTCGTTAGCCATCTTCATAGCTTCAATCACCAAAAGAACGTCGCCCTTCTTAACGCGTTGTCCGTTAGCAGCAACGATTTTAGTAACGGTGCCAGGAAGTTCGGAATTGATATTCTTAGGACCACCAGCTTGAGCAGCGCCAGCATTGCCACGTGCCATTACAGGAGCGGCAGCTTTAGTTTGAGGCACTTCTACCTGATATGCTTGACCATTTACGGTAACAACAAGCGAACCTGCGTTTTCTTCTGCAACAGTTGCGCTATAGTCTTGACCGCTAATTTTAAATTTAAATTCTTTCATTGTTTTGATTTAACACAATTGTTTGTTTCTGATTATCACAATCTCTCGTTGAGCACAGCGTGCCAAGCAGAAGGAGCCATCTTGATGGTCAAGACACCACTTTCTTGGTCGCCCTTACTCTTTTGGTAAAGGTAAATGGCAGTAGCCACAGCAGCCTTATCGAGTTCGCTTGCTTCAGCCACGCTCTTAGCAGCACCGCCGGCAGCCACAGGCACTTCAGCTTTCGCCTTAGGGCCTTGCTTTGCCACAGCGCTGAAACCTTGGAGAACAAATACAAGGATGCAGAGGATGCAGAACACCACACCGATACCGATGCCTGTCATCATCCATGCGTCACCCCAATTAGTTAATAAAACCATATTCTCAGTTATTAAAGAGTTTAGAGTGGAATATTACCGTGCTTTTTAGCAGGGTTAGTAAGTTTCTTGTTTTCCAATTGTGCGAGAGCACGAATAATACGGAAACGAGTATTACGAGGTTCAATCACATCGTCGATGTAACCATAGCGAGCTGCATTGTAAGGATTAGCGAACAAGTGAGTGTATTCATCTTCTTTTTCCTTGATGAATGCCTTAGCTTCTTCCACCTTACCTTCTTCCTTCAGTGCCTTAGCGTCTTTAGCGTAGAGCACCGAAGCTGCACCTGAAGCACCCATAACTGCGATTTCAGCAGATGGCCATGCGTAGTTCAAGTCGCCACGGAGTTGCTTACAGCTCATCACGATGTGGCTACCACCGTAGCTCTTACGCAATGTAACGGTAACTTTTGGCACAGTAGCCTCTCCATAAGCGTAAAGCAACTTAGCACCGTGGAGAATCACAGCGTTGTATTCTTGAGCAGTACCAGGAAGGAAGCCTGGAACGTCAACGAGGGTTACCAATGGAATATTGAATGCGTCGCAGAAACGAACGAAACGAGCGCCCTTACGTGAAGAGTTGCTGTCGAGCACACCTGCCAACTGCTTTGGTTGGTTAGCTACGATACCCACAGTTTGACCGTTGAAGCGAGCGAAACCAATGATGAGGTTCTTAGCATAGCTTGGTTGAACTTCGAGGAATTCGCCATTATCCACGATGCCAGCGATCACTTGATACATGTCGTAAGGCATGTTTGGATTCTCTGGGATAATTTCGTTCAAGAAATCTTCCTTGCGGTCGATTGGGTCGCTGCATTCCACGAGTGGAGTCTTCTCCAAGTTGTTTTGTGGAATGTAAGTGAAGAGTTTCTTGATAAGAGCGATGGCTTCTTCTTCGTTTGCAGCTGTGAAGTGGGTAACACCCGACTTAGTAGCGTGAACAGAAGCACCACCGAGTTGCTCTTGAGTAACAACTTCACCAAGCACAGCCTTAACAGGACCAGGACCAGTGAGGAACATGTAAGATGTGTTTTCGCACATCAAAGTGAAATCGGTAAGAGCAGGAGAATATACTGCACCACCAGCGCAAGGACCCATAATGGCAGAAATTTGAGGAATCACACCAGATGCCAAAATGTTGCGTTGGAAAATTTCAGCGTAACCAGCAAGCGCGTTGATACCTTCTTGCAGACGAGCACCACCTGAGTCGTTCAAACCGATAACAGGCGCACCAACCTTCATTGCCATATCCATCACCTTGCAAATCTTAGCTGCAAGCATTTCCGACAATGAACCTGCGCTCACGGTAAAGTCTTGTGCGAAAACGTAAACAAGACGACCGCCAATTGTACCAGAACCGGTAACAACACCATCACCAAGATAGCGTTTCTTTTCCATACCGAAGTTGGTGCAACGGTGCTCTACGAACATATCCATTTCTTCAAAGCTACCTTCGTCGAGAAGCATGGCGATACGTTCACGAGCTGTGAATTTGCCCTTTGCGTGCTGCTTGGCAATAGCTTTTTCACCACCGCCGAGGCGTGCTTTTTCACGCTTAGCGATAAGTTGTTGTATTTTTTCTACTTGAGTACTCATTTTAATAATGATGTGTTTGTATTCTGTAAGAATTATTTATTTGGGTTTTCACAAAGTTCAACCAATGCTCCGCAAGTGCTCTTTGGGTGGAGGAATGCGATGTGAAGACCATCAGCACCACCACGTGGAGCAGCGTCGATAACGCGGTCGCCATTAGCTTGAATTTCATCGAGAGCAGCTTGAAGACCATCTTCCACAGCGAATGCAATGTGTTGGATACCTCCACGGCCACCATTCTTAGCGATGAATTTAGCGATTGCACTTTCTTCGCTTGTTGCCTCAAGAAGTTCAATCTTCACTTCACCAATCTTCAAGAAAGCGGTGCGAACGTGTTGTTCTTCAACTTCTTCTACCTTGTAGCACTTAGTGTTCAACAATCTTTCGTAGAATGGGATTGCTTCTTCAAGAGAAGTAACAGCGATACCCACGTGTTCAATGTGTGAAATCTGCATAATTTTTAATTTTAAAAGTTATTTAATTAGTTATCTATAATAATCTCGTAACCAGACAGGGCACAGAGCCTGCGCCCCTAATTTTTACTAATGTACAAAATTACTATAAATTATTGAAACAAAATAAGAATTTCGGGAAAAACACGAATTTTAAACTTTTGCAACTTTTCTTTAAAATTTTACTCACTTTTCCCACATCTTCACTGCACGAAGGCAATGAAACGATAATTCATCCTAAAAAATGACAAAGTGATACCTAAAAATGCGTTTTCTCGCCAGCAGAAATGACATGGTGTCAGTGCCGGTGTCAGTTTTTTGAATGTTGAAAATTGGCACGGCTTTTGCTTTATCAGTTGTCGTAATCGCGACAAGCGATACAATAAATCAACTTGAATTAATAACTAAAAAAATATAAAGAATTATGGGAAAAATCATTGGTATTGACCTTGGTACAACTAACAGCTGCGTGGCTGTTCTCGAAGGTAACAATCCGGTAGTAATACCTAACAGTGAAGGTCGCAACACCACCCCTTCAATTGTAGCATTTGTTGATGGTGGCGAACGCAAAGTAGGCGATCCTGCAAAGCGTCAAGCAATCACAAATCCAACTCGAACCATCTACTCAATTAAGAGATTCATGGGCGAAACTATGGACAAGGTGGCAAACGAAGTAAGTCGTGTGCCATATAAGGTGGTAAACAACGGCAACAACCAACCACGCGTTGAGATCGACGGCCGTCAATACACCCCACAAGAAATCTCCGCAATGATTCTTCAAAAGATGAAGAAAACAGCAGAAGACTATCTCGGCCAGACCGTAGATCGCGCTGTAATCACCGTTCCAGCATACTTCGACGATTCACAACGTAAAGCCACTAAAGAGGCTGGTGAAATCGCAGGTCTTAAAGTGGAGCGTATCGTGAACGAGCCTACCGCAGCCGCTCTTGCTTACGGACTCGACAAAGGCACCGACGACAAGAACATCGCAGTATTCGACCTCGGTGGTGGTACATTCGATATTTCAATCCTTAACATGGGCGACGGCGTAGTAGAAGTGAAGGCTACCAACGGTGATACTCACCTCGGTGGTGATGACTTCGACCAACGTATCATCGACTGGTTGGCACAAGAATTCCTCAACGACGAGGGTGTTGACCTCCGCAAGGACCCAATGGCATTGCAACGTTTGAAAGAAGCTGCTGAAAAGGCTAAGATTGAACTCTCAAGCTCAACGAGCACTGAAATCAACTTGCCTTACATCATGCCAGTAAACGGTGTGCCAAAACACCTCGTGAAGACTTTGAGCCGTGCTAAATTCGAGCAGTTGTGCGACGACCTTATCCAAAACACTATCGCACCTTGCCGTAAGGCTCTTGAAGACGCTGGTCTTAGCACAAGCGACATCAACGAAGTGATCTTGGTAGGTGGTTCGACCCGTATTCCTGCAGTTCAGGAAATCGTGAAGAAATTCTTCGGCAAAGAACCTTCAAAGGGCGTTAACCCTGACGAAGTGGTGGCCGTAGGTGCTGCTATCCAAGGCGGCGTGGTAACCGGCGAAGTGAAGGACGTGCTTCTTCTCGACGTGGTTCCATTGAGCGTAGGTATCGAAACCCTCGGCGGCGTGATGACCAAGCTTATCGACGCTAACACCACAATCCCAACCCGTAAGAGCCAAGTGTTCTCTACCGCAGTTGACAACCAACCTTCAGTAGAAATCCACGTTCTCCAAGGTGAGCGTCCAATGGCAAAAGACTGCAAGACTCTTGGTAAGTTCCACCTCGATGGTATCACCCCAGCACCACGTGGTGTACCACAAATCGAAGTTTCGTTCGAAGTTGATGCCAACGGTATTATGAACGTGAAGGCTATCGACAAGGCCACCAACAAGGAACAAAGCATCCGTATCGAGGCTTCAAGCGGTTTGAGCGACGACGAAATCAAGCGTATGAAGGACGAAGCTGAAGCTAACGCAGAAGCCGACAAGAAGGAAAAGGAACGCATCGACAAGATCAACCAAGCCGACGCTATGATTTTCCAAATCGAAAAGAGTCTCAAAGACCTTGGTGACAAAATCCCAGCCGACAAGAAGAGCGAAATCGAAAACTCACTCAACAAGTTGAAGGAAGCTCACAAGAACCAAGACATTGCAGCTATCGACGCAGCAATGAACGAACTTAACGAGAAATTCCACGCTGCTTCACAAGACCTCTACGGTCAACAGGGTGGTGCTCAACAACCAGGAGCTGGTCAAGGCTTCCAAGGCGGCGCACCTAACAACGGCCAACAAGGCAATCAGCAAGACGGAAATGCTCAAGACGTACCTTTTGAAGAGGTATAAACCATAAAACTTCAAAAAAGCAACAAAATCCCAACCCACGAAAGTGGTGTTGGGATTTTTTGTATCACGCAAGTAGCGAAACGCAGAATATTATTCCAAATTTAAAAATTTTAGGCAAACGATTGCATGATTATCAATCCGATAAAACACAAATATCAGAGTTTATTTGTTTTTTTTTACTACCTTTGCAAATAGTTAAATAAGATTATTATTCTAAAATGTTTGACCTATTATTTGAAACAAGTTGGGAAGTTTGCAACAAAGTAGGAGGGATTTATGCTGTGCTTTCAACAAAAGCGAAGACACTTCAACAGCAGCATAAAGACAAGGTCATCTTCATAGGTCCAGACATTTGGACTAAAGACAACGAGTCGCCATTCTTCACCGAGTCGAAGACTCTGCTTGCCGATTGGAAAGCCACTGTGAGTTTTCCGGCAGGCATGACTGTGAGAGTGGGTAGATGGAACATTCCAGGCAAACCAATTGCCATACTTGTTGATTTCAAATCACTCTTCCAATACAAAAACGAACTTTACGCAAAAATGTGGGAAAACTTCAAGGTTGACTCACTGCACGCATACGGCGACTATGATGAAGCCTGCGCTTTCGCCTACGGCTCTGCACTCGTGATTGAGAGCCTCGTGAAATTCAAGAAAAACGCCGGAAAGAAAATTATTGCACATTTCGACGAATGGACCACCGGCATGGGATTGCTTTATGTGAAGGCATATCTCCCACAGGTGGCAACAGTGTTCACCACCCACGCCACAAGCATCGGCCGCAGCATCTGTGGCAATGGCAAGCCCCTCTACGACTATATGAGCGGCTACAATGGCGATCAGATGGCAAAAGAGTTGAACATGGAATCAAAGCACTCGCTCGAAAAAGCAGCAGCGCAAAATGCAGACGCATTCACCACTGTGAGCGACGTTACCGCCAGAGAGTGCGAGCAACTCCTTGAGCGCAAACCGATAGTGACACCAAACGGCTTTGAACTCAACTTCGTTCCCAAAGGTGCGAAATACGATGAGGGTCGTGATGCCGCACGAAAGAAGCTTCTGCAAGTGGCTTCTGCGCTTACAGGCGAAAAATACGACTCCGACACATTCTTGCTTGCCACATCAGGCAGATGCGAGTTCAGAAACAAGGGTTTGGACGTAGGCATCGATGCGCTTAACGTGGTGCGCTACGAGTTGAACAAACTTAAAGACTCAAATCGTAAAATCATTGCATTTATCACCGTGCCAGGCTGGACCGATGCACCAAGAGCCGACTTGATGGAAGCTATTGAGGATGGAAATTGCAGCACCAAGCTGTTCGACCCAATCATCACTCACAACATTCACAACTTCGACTCCGACAACATCTACGGCAAACTCAACTATTTGGGATTGCGCAACGAAAGCTACGACAAAGTGAAGGTGATTTATGTGCCATCGTACCTCAATGGCAACGACGGCATCTTCAATATGAGCTACTACGATTTGCTGATTGGTTTTGACCTGACCATTTTCCCATCATATTATGAGCCATGGGGCTACACTCCGCTTGAGAGTGTGGCTTTTGCCGTGCCTACCATCACCACCGACTTGGCTGGTTTTGGACAATGGGTGGCAAAATCGCAAGGCATGGAACCTAAGAAGGTGGGGGTAGAGGTAATTCACCGTACCGACTCCAACTACAGCCACACAGTAATGACCGTGGCGCAAGGCATCATGAATGTGTTTGCGCTCAAACCCACCGAATGGCGAAAAATGAGCAGAGCCGCACAAAAAACGGCAAAGGTGGCACTTTGGAGCCACTTCATCACCTATTACGACACTGCTTACAGCATCGCGTTAGAAGCAGCCAAAAGCCGTCAGTAATATCAAGAATAATTCTTTTTTGTTTATTTGAAAAAAAAACGAAAAAACATAATATAGTTTAAAATGAAAATTAAAGTTAACAACACTAACACACCTACTTGGAGAAGCGTCACAGTGAAGTCGGCACTTCCTGCCAAACTGAAAATGCTTGAAGAGCTCTCTAAGAACCTGTGGTGGGTATGGAACAGCGAAGGCAAAACTTTGTTCCACGATTTAGACCGAGACTTGTGGCGCGCTACAGGCGAAAATCCTGTTTTGATGCTCCAAAAGATGTCCTATGAACGCTTTGACGAAATCGTTAAAGACAAGGAAATGATGGACCGCATCAACTGCGTGTACAACAATTTCAAGGATTACATGAAAGTGCCAATGCGCACCGACATTCCATCAGTGTCATACTTCAGCATGGAATACGGTTTGTGCAGCGCACTCAAAATCTACTCTGGTGGTCTTGGCATCTTGGCTGGTGACTACATTAAGGAAGCATCTGACCGCTGTGTTGACATGACCGCTGTTGGTTTCCTCTACCGTTACGGCTATTTCACCCAGTCACTTTCTCTCGATGGTCAGCAAATCGCTAACTACGAGGCACAAAACTTCAACCAGCTTCCAATCGAGCCTGTTCTTGATGAAACTGGCAAGCAAATGATTCTTGAAGTGCCTTACCCTGGCCGCACCATTTTCGCTAACATCTGGCGTGTGAATGTTGGTCGTATGAAGCTTTACTTGCTCGACACCGACATCGACTTGAATAGCGAATGGGACCGTCCAATCACTCACCAACTTTATGGTGGCGACTGGGAAAACCGTATCAAGCAAGAATACCTGCTCGGTATTGGTGGTGTATTGATGTTAAAGAAACTCGGCATTAAGAATGAAATCTACCACTGCAACGAAGGTCACGCAGCACTCTTGAACCTCCAACGCCTCGTTGACTATGTACAAGACGACAAATTGAGCTTCAACGAAGCACTTGAAGTGGTTAGAGCATCATCACTCTATACAGTTCACACTCCAGTGCCTGCTGGTCACGACTATTTCGACGAAGGTCTCTTCGGCAAATATATGGGTGAATTCCCTGCAAAACTTGGTATTTCATGGGCCGACTTGATGAACATGGGCCGTGAAAACCCTGATAGCCAAGAGCGTTTCTCTATGAGCGTGTTTGCATTGAACACTTGCCAAGAAGCAAACGGCGTGAGCTGGCTCCACGGCGAAGTGTCAAAGAAGATGTTCCAAGGCGTATGGAAAGGCTACGCTCCTGAAGAATCACACGTGGGTTATGTCACCAACGGTGTGCACATGCCTACTTGGGCAGCTTCGGAATGGAAAGAATTCTACAGCGAACAATTTGGTGCCGACTTTGCTGAACGCCAAGAAGACGAAAGAACATGGGCACCAATTCTCAAAACTCCAGACGAAGATGTGTGGGAAATGCGTATGCGCCTGAAGAACAAGTTCATCAACTTCGTTAAGCGCGACTTTAGCGAAACTTGGTTGAAGAATCAAGGCGACCCAACTCGCATCATGTCGATTGTTGACAAGATCAATCCTAACGCTCTCTTGATTGGTTTTGCTCGCCGCTTCGCCACATACAAGCGTGCTCACCTTTTGTTCTCCGACCTCGACCGTCTGGAAAAAATCGTCAACAACCCACAATTCCCTGTTCAATTCATCTACGCAGGTAAAGCTCACCCAGCTGATGGCGCAGGTAAGGACTTGATTCGCCGAATTGTTGAAATCTCTAAGATGCCACAATTCCTCGGTAAGATTATCTTCCTCGAAAACTACGATATGACCGTTTCTAAGCGTCTTATCACTGGTGTGGATATTTGGTTGAACACTCCAACCCGTCCACTCGAAGCATCTGGTACTTCTGGTGAAAAGGCTGAAATGAACGGCGTGCTCAACTTCTCAGTGCTCGACGGTTGGTGGTACGAAGGTTATCGCGAAGGTGCTGGTTGGGCTCTTACTGCAAAGCGCACTTACCAAGACCAAGCACAACAAGACAAACTCGACGCTGCCACTATCTATTCAATGCTTGAAAACGAGATTATTCCACTTTACTTCGCTAAGAACTCTTGTGGCTACTCTCCAAACTGGATTCAATATGTGAAGCGTTCTATCGCAACTATCGCTCCACACTACACTATGTCGCGCATGATTCGTGACTACATCGATCGCTTCTACAGCAAGGAAGCTGCTCGCAGCAAGAAGCTCAAAGCCAACAACTATGCTGTGGCTAAGGAAATCGTGGCATGGAAAGAGAATGTGGTTGAAAAGTGGGACAACGTTCACGCAGTGGATGTTCAACTCAGCGAATCGCTCAACAACTCAACCAACGACGGTGAACCAATTGAAGCAACCATCAAGCTCGACACCGCTGGTTTGGGCAAGGATCTTGGCGTAGAACTCGTTATCTACCGCGAAGAAGATGGTCAACAGAAGTTCCACCGCGTAATTCCATTCGAAGTTGTGGCAGAAGATGGCGATGTGCTCACTTACCACATGAAGCAAAACACCAAGGATTCTGGTGTGTTCCGTTTCGGTATCCGTGTATTCCCATGGAACGAGAAACTTCCACACCGCCAAGACTTCGCTTACATGAAGTGGCTCTAAACAGAAATCACACAGATGTGTGACACACTATAGAAATCGAGATGGTCAATTGACCATCTCGATTTCTTTTTATCATTAAATTGTGATTGTTTATGCTTTAGAGAAAAACTATTTTGGTGAAACGATACCATTCATAATGGCATACACACTCAGTCCCGACACACTCTTGATGCCCAATTTAGCAGAAATGTTTTTGCGGTGGGTAAGCACTGTGTTGATGCTGATATTCAAGCGGTCGGCTATTTCTTTATTAATCAGTCCTTCAACCACGAGTTGCAGCACCATTGTTTCACGTTGTGTAAGGCGTATTTGGTTGTCGTCGCCAGATGTTTCGTGAAAAAACGGCTCAAATTTTGCCAGAATCTCGGTTTCGTCGGCAGTTGGCGAAACCACATTATATCCGCCGCCCGGCAATGTATCTGACACAATCAGCGTTTGCTCATTATGTGGCATGAAGAATGACAAATTCGCAAGAAATTCATTAGCCGAAGTGATATAAACCTTAAATTTCTCTCGCTGACAAGCCGGCACCTCATCGAGTGTGGAGTATAACACCGACTGTGCATCATAATGATAGGAGAGTAGGCTTGACAAGCCTAATGCCTCCAATCTGTTGCGCATAATTATGGCTATATTCTTTGGCATAATTCCTACTCAATATGGAGAGCTTGTGAAAATGGTTTGAGAATACGATTGCGAATGCGATTGTTTTGCGTAATGTCTTTTTTGAAATTAACAAGTGAAATCAGCACCGCCTGACACAAATTGTGGTCGTAATCACCTTTGAGGTGAATCACAAACATATTTATCAGGTCGTCGATCTTATCCTCAATCGAATCGCTTTCATCAACTTTCTCATAATTTAAAACCACATCGTGATTCTTTGAATATTGCGCAAGAAGCTGTGGGAACCAGTTTTCACGGTCGTCGTAGATGCGCTGAAGAAGCTCGGTTTTTACCTCTACGAAAAACTTCATCATCAGTGCCAAATTACTGTTAGCCGACTCCGTCTTTTTCAGTAGCAAGCCAAAGTGACGCTCAATGTTAGGTATTTGAAATTTCTCATAGAACACATTGGTTTGCGAAAGATAATTCACGATATCCGACGCGCTGAAATTTCTTATCTTATTTTCGGGGAAATACGAAGGCGACAAATAGGTGTTCAGAATCGCAAGAAAAAAGTCGATATCTATCTTTTTTTCTTCACAAATTGATTCCACGGTGCTATCTGACAGCCCCAACACAATACCGAATCGATAAAACACGGTGATAATAGTGGGGTCAAGCAGCACAATTTCGTGAAGTTTCGTATCTTTCTTTATTTCAATCATAGAGCTTTGGTATATTGGCTGAATGGTGTGATAATAATCTCGTTTGAAGCAGTAAACACAGCATCAAGTGGCACATCAAATGGGTCAACTGGCAATTCTTCAAGTAACTGACACTCCAATGCCACGCCTATTTTATAAGCTTGCGGACATTGCGGCAACATGCGGTCGTAATAACCTTTGCCTCTGCCAAGGCGATTTCCTTTGATGTCGAGTGCCACGGCAGGAACAATCACCAAATCGATTTCATCGGGCAACACAGAAGCAGCCGTAGGCTCTTCAATACCATATGTGCCATCGGTAGCAAGTTCGCCATAGATGGCAATCTCCAAATCATCGCCCACCACTCTTGGCAAATACACTTTCTTTTCAGCTGCCCATTTCTGTACGAAATTGTGGGTAGGCAATTCATCGGGCAAAGAATAGTACATCAGCACTGATTGTGCCTTTTGAAAACAAGGCATTTTTTCGATAGAGCGCAGCACCAAGTCTGCCTCCCTCTGTTTATCTTCTGCCGACAAAGACGCCTTCTTAGTCTTCATCTGTTTTCTAACCGAAGTCTTGTCCATCATATATCAATCAGCAGTGATTGGGAATGCTGCTTTATGCTTGTTAAGTGCTTTCAGCGCAGCCTCAATAGTCTTGTCGTGACGATTGTAAATAGGGTAGAACGCCTTTTGACCCAATAAATCTCTTGCAATAAACGCCTTCAAATCGTTAAGAATCAAGTCGCGCGACTGGTTGATATAGTACCAGCGTGCTGGCACTTTGTGAGCCGCAGCAAATTCCACGAAGCTATTCAGTAATGTAGTATTGTCGTCAAGCAGACGGATCACATCTTTATAGTCGTCAGCATTCTTGAATTTCGACTTGTGGGCTGCCACATATTTGAGCACAAAATTCTGAATAAGTCCTTCGTTCACCACTGCATAATAGTATGAAGTGAAGCCTGTGGTGTCGCGAGGCACGAAAATGTCAGGAATAATGCCACCGCCACCATACACGATGCGGCCGTGAGGCGTTTTAAACGACTTGGATTTATCCACTTTAATGCTGTCTTGAGTATCGAGTTCGCCATTATTGAAGCGGTTGAGCAATTCACGCTCGTAGGCGGCTTGACCAAGTTTGTAATCTTTTTGAATACAGCGACCTGTAGGTGTGTAGTAACGAGCGATGGTGAGGCGAATGGCACTGTTATCAAACAATCTGAATTCCCTTTGCACCAATCCCTTACCAAACGAGCGTGAGCCAATTACCAAGCCTCGGTCGTTGTCTTGAATAGCACCAGCAAAAATCTCGCTTGCGCTGGCAGAGAACTCATTAATCAGCACCACAATTTCAGCATCTTGATATGAGCCGTTGCCATCGCTATAAACGGAACTGTCGAATTTCTTGTAACGCCCTTTGGTCGAAACAATCAGGTTGTTCTTTGGCAAGAACTCATTAGCCATCGCAACGGCTATTTCCATATAACCACCGCCATTGCCCCGAAGGTCGACGATATATCGTTTGGCTCCATCATTTTTCAGCATCGACAAGGCTGTTACAAACTCGTCGTAAGTGGTGCGACCAAACTGGTTTACTTTCACATAGCCAGTGTTTTTCTCTATCATATACGCCGCATCAACCGATTTAATGGGTATATCGCCACGCTTGATGGTGAAATAGAGAATTTTATCGGAAGTTTGGCGCTTGATGCCGAGTTTCACGGTTGAGTTTTTCGGACCTCGCAGTTGCTCCTTAACAGAGTTTGGATTAATCTTTACGCCAGTAAAGTTTTTCCCATTCACGCTAATGATTTTATCACCATTTACGATACCCACTTTCTCAGAGGGCCCACCAGGAATCACCTCAATCACATTGATGGTATCTTCCATCACTTGGAATGAAATGCCAATACCACAGAAGTTGCCATTCAATTCTTCATTTGCCGCTTCATAATCTTTTGCGGAAATGTAGGAAGAGTGGGGGTCGAGCTGTGCCAGAATGTCGGGGATGGTGAGTTCCACAAGGCTATCCATATCCACATTCTCCACATACTCATCAGCCACGATGCCCAAAATGTTGTTGATTTTACGGTCGAGGTCGATAGTTTTCTTTGAAGCGAATCGGCTGCCTATAAAAATACCAACCACCAGTGCCAAAGCTATCAGCAATGGCACAAACACGGTGTTGGGAGTCTGTTTATCATTAATTTTCATCATAGAATCTTTTCTATATATTCACCGTTGCCGGTTTCCATCAAATGCACACACTCAATTCCTGCAAGCTGGAGCAATTCCACACCATCGGTAAGACGATAGAGCTCAGAAAAAACCACACGCTTGATGCCCGACTGAATAATCAACTTTGCACACTCAATGCAAGGTGAAGTGGTGACATATAACGTGGCATCTTTACTGCTGTTGCTGCTCTGCGCCACTTTAGTGATAGCATTCGCCTCGGCATGTAGCACATACGACTTGGTGTTGCCATCTTCATCTTCGCAAACATTTTCAAAACCTTGTGGAGTGCCATTGTAGCCATCGGAGATAATCATCTTATCCTTCACGAGCAAAGCACCCACCTTGCGGCGTTGGCAATAAGAATTTTCTGCCCATATTTTTGCCATGCGCAGATACCTTGAATCCAACAAAAGCTTCTTTTCTATCACTTCTGACATATAGCTTCAAACATACTGAATTTCAACTGTTTCCATAAAGGAACGCTGAGATTCAAATCTTAACTCTAATCACCCACAAAATTAAACAAAAAAAAGCAAAAAAAATAAGTGGCAACAAAAAATATTGCCACTTATTCAAAAAAATATTTTAAATATTATTTTTTAATTCCGTCGCGCTTCAGGAGTGCATCGATTTTTGGCTCACGACCACGGAATTTCACATAAAGTTCCATTGGGTCTTCAGTTGAGCCTTTCGAAAGCAGTTCTTGGAATTCGCTTGCAGTTTTAGGATTGAAAATGCCTTCTTCCTTGAATTTAGAGAATGCATCTGCATCGAGTACTTCTGCCCACTTGTAGCTGTAGTAACCAGCAGCATAACCGCCAGAGAAGATGTGGCCAAACTGTGGCGACATGAGGCAACCCTCAACAGGGGCAAACATGTTCACATCCTTTGTGGCTTCGGCTTCAAACTTGAATGGATCACCCTCAAATGGTTTGTCGATAGTGTACCAAGCCAAGTCGAGATAACCAAAGCCCAACTGGCGCATACAAGCGTAAGCTGCACCATATTGAGAAGAGGCAATCACTTTTTGCACAAGGTCTTGTGGGATTTTTTCACCAGTAAGGTAATGCTTAGCGAAGCTATCGAGAAATTCACTCTCGGTCATAAAGTTTTCGTTGAATTGAGACGGGAGTTCCACGAAGTCGCGATAAACATTTGTGCCTGAAAGTGAAACATATTTGCACTTTGAGAGCAAACTGTGGAGTGCGTGACCAAATTCGTGAGTGAAGGTCTCTACCTCATAGAAAGAAAGTAGCGATGGCTTAGAGTCGGTAGGCTTGGTGAAGTTCATAGTGAGTGTAACCAATGGGCGAACATCATTGCCGTCTTTGTCGAGATATTGCTCACGGAAATTGGTCATCCACGCACCGCTCTGCTTAGTGGCACGGGGAAAGAAGTCGGTGTAGAGCATACCCACATATTTGCCTTCACGGTCGGTTACATCAAACACCCTAACATCAGGATTGAACACTTGTGCATCGTAGTTTTCTGTGAATTGCAAGCCATAGAGCTTAGTTGCCAAGCCAAACACGCCATCAATCACATTGTTCAATTCAAAGTATGGGCGAAGGAGTTCGTCATCGATGTTGTAATTAGCATCTTTTTCCTTGTTTGAATAGTATGAGTAGTCCCATGGCATAATCTTCACGGGCTTGCCTTCAAGTTTTGACGCAAATTTTTCAAGACGCTTCATATCGGCGCGCTCTACTGGAGAATAAGCTTTCTTCAACTGGTCGAGCATGGCATAAACGTGCTTCACATCTTTAGCCATAGTGTTATCGAGCTGGTAATCAGCGAAGGTCTTGAAGCCCAAAAGATTTGCAATCGCCAAACGTGTGTTTGCAATTTGCTTGATTACCTCGATGTTGCTGAATTCACCAGAAGTGCATTGAGTGTTATACATCTTATAAAGTTTCTCTCTCAAGTCACGACGTGAAGAATACTTCATAAATGGTGAATAACTTGGGAAGTAGAGGGTAATCAGGTATTCACCTTCGCGGCCTTTCTGCGCAGCTTCAGCAGCGGCTGCCTCTACGGCAGTTTCGGGCAGACCAGCCAAATCCTCTTTCTTCAGCCACATTTCATAGCGAGCCTTGTCCTTCAAGCAGTTTTGCTCAAATTTCAAGGTGAGTTCAGTAAGTTGAATGGTGAGCTTCTTGTATTCTTCCCTTGCTGCGCCTTCAAGTGCCGCACCGCTTCTCACAAAATTCTTGTAAGTCTTGTCAAGAAGTCGCTTATCTTCGTGTGAATATTTTGATTCATCAAAGTTCTTATACACGGTGTTGACACGATTCCACAACTGCTCGTTCAGCGACACGAAATTGCTGTGCGCGCTAATGATAGGGGAGATGCGTGTGGATACAACAATCAAAGAATCGTCAGCATTAGCCGACAACATAGGATAGAACACGCCCAACACTCTATTCAAAGTCTCACCTGAATATTCAAGGGCGAGAATGGTGTTTTCAAAAGTAGGAGCCTCCTGCTGGTTGGCAATCGCAAGCACTTCTGCTTCGTGCTCTTTGATTGCCTGCATAATGGCAGGTTCGTAGTCGTTGGTTGTGATTCTGTCGAACGGAATGGCTCCATTCGTGGTTTTAAACTCTTTCAAAAAAATATTATCAGCTTTCATTTGAGTGAATAATGTGATAATTAATAAAAATGTAAATAAAACTTTTCTCATATAATCAATTGTTGTTTAATTTCTTAACGACCGTTTCTTCAACCAATGCGGCAACACTTTCGGTAATACCTTTCCGCATCAGTACCGGAAGGTCGGCACGGAAAGATGAGTGGAATGCCTTGAGCGATTCCCCATCACCTTTAGCCGACTTAACATAACTGTCAACGGCTTCTGCAAGCTTTCCTTCCGCAAGCAGCAAATGCCCATAATTCAAATAATCCTGCGAATTGACAGATTTATTTTCAAGCAATTTCTTATAGTAGTTTTCGCTTTGAGCGAAATTGTCGGTCAAGAAGTTAGCCCACGCAAGCGAACGCCAAACTTTTGGATTATAAGGGTCTAAATAGTCAGCCTTATAGTAATAGTTGAGTGCCTCATCAGGCCGACCAAGTTCAAGCAGGCAGTGCCCTGCATTCAAGCACATGGTGGCATTTGAATCCTTCACAGAAAGCACCTTTTCATAATATTTAAGCGCTTTCTCATATTGCTTCAGCGAGCGGTAGCAAATGGCTATATGGCGGTTGTTCCACAAATCATTCTCATCCACCAGCTCATACCGCTGATAATATTGAATAGCGTTTCTGTAATCGCCTAAATTCTGATAGGCAAACCCCATCTTTTGCAGGATGTGTGGTGCCACATCTTCAAAATGCTTTTGTATATAGGAGAAATACGAAACAGCATCTTCATAAAAGCCGTTTTTCAAATAATATTCAGCGATGGTCAAAAGCGCAGTTTGGTCAAGCCCCCACAATTCAAAGAATGGCAGTTGAGTGAAGTCCATATCGCTTTTGAAAACCGACAAAAAGTCGTTTTTCCTTGAAAACAAAGTGAAGAAGCGGTAAAGCGACTGTATGTAACCATTAATTGATGCGTCGCGCGATTTTTTCTTGTCGTCAGGCAGTTCTGTGGATTCAAGTTCTTGCAAATCAGTGTTGTGAATATCCATTTGCCCCATCATTACGCTCTTTTGCGAGTCGGGAACCGATGCCAAAGAAAAGCAGAACGAATACTTGTCGCTGTCGCAAAGGAATGGCGCATATTTGATAATCTTCACCATTTTGCGGCTCTCGGCTGGGAAACTGTCGTCTAAAGAAGAGTGGGTGGGATAAAACGGAAGAAACCAATTTGCCATCACATTAAAGAATGGGAACGACTTCAGGTGAGAGAATGTGGAGATAAACACATCTTCGCCTTCGGTTTGAAGTTTGTTCAGTTCCTCCATTTTCTTGCTCACACCACTTTTGTTGAGCCATTCTTGCCATTGTGGATTTTCTTCCAAATCCATCGGGTCGATTGCACCTTTACCTTTGAGCTTCGACACCAAGCCAGGGTCCATATTCATGATATTGGGCATCAATTCCTCACGCATTCGCTTCGACACATTCTCGGCATTACGCGAGCGCACCAACCTTTGCATCACGGAGCTAACATCAGAACGGAAATTCACATTCTCCGACGCTTCCGCAAGGAGTTTTCCCACAAATTTCGATCTGCCCACACGATGTGGATAAAGCATCATCACAAGGAATGCTCCAGTTAGGGCACGAGTTTGTGTATCAATATCTGAAGCAGTGATATACGACTCAAGCAAGAAAACCAATTTCGACTCGTCGTAAAACTTGGTTTGCCCCAAAAACATTGCCGACAAAACCAACTGCTTTTCATATTCTTCAGCGTAAGCAAACCATTCCTTAAGTTCGTTGGAATCTTCTTTCACTAATGGAAAACTGCACCACACCTTATTAAAAAGGTCAACCACCACATTTTCTTTCTCCCTTTTAAGGTCAGAAATGGCACGAGCGTTTTGCGACTCTGCATCCACTCCAGTCAACAGTTCATACTTCTTCTGCAAATTCTGGTGTTTCGACACTAAATCTGCAACTGACACGCCACGAAGAACCGATGCTTTAGTGTAAAACAGTTCAAACGACTGTTTGGCAGAAAGCGCTATCACACATTTATCCGTAATGAGATAAATACTCTCTGTGATTTTATCAATCATGTCATTTCTGCCATCATCTTTCACGCCATCAAGGAAATATTGCAGCAAATAGTCGTACGACACTTTCGCCGTGTTCAACTGCTGGATTAAATTATAATCGGCAACTTCTTCTACCACAAGCTGTAGTTTGACGATGGCCTCATAAAGTCTGCCACCGTCAATCAAGCTGGTGATATCGGTTTTATATTGAGTGATTTCTTTTAATGTCATGTTTTAAATAGTGTATTAAGTAGTCAATTTTGCAAATTCTGTGCAAAAGTTGAGAAACAGTAATACAAAAATAATGAATTATTTAAATAAAAACCGTATTTTTGCACATAATAAATTGATAAATCATTAATTATAAACAACAACTATGGTTCTACAACGATTGCAATCGCTTTATTTATTGATTGCAGCAATCTTTTTGGGGATTTTTACTTTTACTACCTCGACTACTATTACTAATGGTGAAAATGAATTTTTAATCGGTGCACTCGCCACTGGTGCCGCTGGTAAAACCACGCCCGATTTCGTGCTCTGCGTATTAAATGCACTTACCGCTATCTTAGCACTTATCACCATCTTCAAATTCAAAAACCTCAAACTCCAACTCAAGCTTTGCTCAATCTGCATTTTGCTTACCATTGTGATTGCCATCTCAATCGCAATCCTCACTTACCAAGCACTTAAAGGGGGAGAACTCCATGTGATGCTCAGCAACGCTCTGCTTGGATTGGCTGTAGTGTTTTTCTACTTGGCACGCAGAGGCGTAGCAAAAGACAAAAAAACAATTCAAAGCAGCGAGAGTTTCAGATAATCAACTACTTTTTTACAAGCCACACTCTTACATTTACATTTTATAAGATATGACTGCTCTTCTCATCGCGATATTCGTAGTCGGATATCTTCTTATCACTTGCGAACACCCCCTGCACACTAACAAAGGTACATTTGCACTGATTATGTGCGGACTGCTTTGGGCAATATATGCCACCATGTCGGGCGACACGGATGTGAATGCCAAAGTGCTGGAACAACTTGGCGACACGTGCGAGATTCTTATCTTCCTCATTGGCGCTATGACCATTGTGGAGGTAATTGACCGGTATGGAGGGTTCAACATTATCACCGAAACCATCACTGCCAAAAGAAAGAGAAAACTGCTCTGGATTATGGCATTTGTCACTTTCTTTATGTCGGCAGTTCTCGACAACCTCACCACCACTATTATTATGGTGACAATGGTGGGCTGCCTTTTGAAGAAGCAAAACGAGCGATGGATTTTCTCAAGTGTGATTGTGATTGCAGCCAATAGTGGCGGTGCATTCTCGCCAATTGGCGATGTCACCACCATTATGCTGTGGATGGGCGACAAGGTGAGCACCGGACAACTGATCACCACACTGCTGATTCCAAGTTTGGTGTCGATGGTTGTGCCACTGCTTATTGCCACAAGAATGATCGACAATGATGAACTTCCACACTGCGACGAGGCACAAAACAAAAACCGTGTTATCTATCGTCGTTTCCCTTCGGTAAGCAAATTCGTGTTGGTTGTTGGCGTGTGCAGCTTGCTGTTTGTGCCTGTGTTCAAAACCCTCACAGGGCTGCCTCCTTTTATGGGAATCATCATTTCCCTCGGCTTTATTTGGCTGATTACTGAAATCATCGTTCGCCGTTATAAAATTGAGTCGGGATTGGGCGCAAGAGTTGACCAAGCAGCCAAGGGCATCGACATGTCAACCATTCTGTTCTTCCTCGGCATTCTGATGGCAGTGTCGGTATTGAGCGAGGCTGGCATTCTTGGCAACCTTGCTCAAACGATGGACGAAGGCATCCATGAGCCATTCGCTATGACCACACCTATTGGTTACCTTTCAGCTGTCATCGACAATGTGCCACTCGTGTCGGCTTGCATGAAGATGTTTGGTGAAATCCCTGCTGCATTAGTGGCAACTGACCCTTCATATTATGCAGCATTCACCCAAGACGGCATTTTCTGGCTAATGCTCACTTTCACCGCTGGCGTAGGTGGTAGTATGCTGATTATTGGCTCTGCCGCTGGTGTGGTGGCAATGGGTATAGAAAAGATTCCATTCTTCTGGTATCTCAAGAGGTTTTCACTGATTGCCATGTCGGGCTATCTCGCTGGCATCGCTGTGATATGGATTGAAAGTTTAATCCCTGGACTAATATAAGTTCACAGCCACATATCAAAAAAAATAAAGTCGCCTAATTCGTTGCAGGATAGGCGACTTTTATTTTGCTATAAAATAATTACAGTTTCTCGGCAAGGAATTTACCGGTGTAGCTTGCTTCGCATTTCACCACTTGCTCTGGTGTGCCTTCCACCACAAGCGTGCCGCCTTCAGCACCACCCTCCGGCCCAAGGTCGATAATGTGGTCGGCACATTTTATAATGTCCAGATTGTGCTCAATAATCACCACTGTATGGCCTTTCTGCACCAGCAAGTTGAACGATTTCATCAAGGTGTTGATGTCGTGGAAGTGAAGTCCTGTTGATGGCTCATCGAAAATAAACATGGTGTGGTTTTTCTTCTCGCCACTCATGAAATACGCCAATTTCACACGCTGATTCTCGCCGCCTGACAGAGTGGATGACGACTGACCGAGTTTGATGTAGCCCAGTCCCACATCTTGGAGCGGTTTCAGCCTGTTCACGATTTTCTTTTCATTAAATCGCTGTTCTTCGGAGAAAAACTCGATGGCTTGATTCACGGTCATTTCCAAAATGTCGGAAATCGTTTTGCCTCTGTACAGCACATCTAATGCGCTTTGGGCAAAGCGTTTACCGTGGCAAGCGTCGCAAGTGAGCGTGATATCTGCCATAAACTGCATTTCGATGGTGATAGTGCCTTCGCCCTTACATTCCTCGCAGCGACCACCGCCAGAGTTGAACGAGAAATAACCCATGTTATATCCCATTTGCTTCGACAGCTGCTGCTGGGCGTAGAGCGAACGGATTTCATCAAATGCTTTCAAATAAGTGGCAGGATTGCTTCGCGATGATTTACCGATAGGGTTCTGGTCAACCATCTCCACGCCTGAGATCAAATTCAAATCGCCTTCAAGCGAAGCGAATGTGCCGGGGGCATCAACATTCTCGCCAAAATGACGCGCAAGCGCCCGATATAAAATATCATCAACAAGGGTAGATTTACCCGAACCGCTAACGCCAGTCACCACAGTCATCACACCCAATGGGAATTTCACATCAATCCCTTTCAGGTTGTTTTCGGCTGCGCCCTTCACCCAAATGTAATTGCTCCACTTTCGGCGCGAGGTGGGCACAGGAATTTTCAAAACGCCAGTCAGATATTTTGTGGTGTAGCTATTGTCTGCCGACACGAGCGATGCCACTTCGCCTTGATATACAATATTGCCGCCTTTGCGCCCAGCTTCCGGACCCACATCTATTAAATAATCGGCAGCTCTTATGATTTCCTCATCATGTTCCACCACCACTACGGTGTTACCTGCCTTTTGAAGCATTCGGAGCACATTAATTAGGCGCGCAGTGTCGCGAGAATGCAAACCAATACTTGGTTCATCTAATATATATATACTGCCCACGAGCGTACTTCCCAATGATGTGGCCAAATTAATACGCTGACTTTCGCCACCCGACAGCGACGACGACAGGCGGTCGAGCGTAAGATAACCCAAGCCCACTTCATTCAGATACGACAAGCGATTATTGATTTCCTCAAGTAATCGTTTTGCCACAATTCGCTCTGAATCGTCGAGCTGTATGTGCTTGAACCATTCCGCCAAGTCACGCACCGGCATAGCCACGAGGTCGTGAATGGTTTTGCCGCTCACTTTCACATACGAAGCCTCTGGCTTCAATCTGCTGCCCCCACACACTGGGCATGTGGTCTTGCCACGATAGCGAGCGAGCATCACACGATACTGGATATTGTATGACTTGCTTTTCACCCATTCAAAGAATCCGTCAATGCCGGGGAATCCGTTGAAACCGTGCCAAAGTAAATCTTTCTGCTCTTGAGTGAGTCGGTAGTATTCCCTGTGAATCGGGAAATTGACCGTGGAAGCCGCATGAATAAATTCCCTTTTCCATTCGCTCATCACCTGACCACGCCAGCACATCACCGCATCTTCATACACCGAGAGCGTCTTGTTAGGCACCACCAAATTCTCATCAATGCCCACAACCTTACCAAAGCCCTCACATTCGGGACAAGCGCCGATCGGGTTATTGAAATTGAACATCAAATCGGATGGTTCTTGAAATTGGATGCCGTCGGCTTCAAAACGCTTTGAGAATATTTGCTCGGCAACGCTTCCATCAGCATTCCACGCTTTTATCACACACTCCTCGCGACCTTCGTAAAATGCAGTCTGCAAAGAGTCCAGTATGCGCATATCGTCCTCCTTGTTGTTCGTCACAGCCACACGGTCGATGAGCAATCGATATGAATCAGCATCAGCCGGCTCATTGGCTTTCACATCGGCAATTTGAAAAAATCTGCCGTCTTTCTCCAATCGGGAATACCCACCTTTTATCAGCACGTCGAGTTGCTCACCGAAAGTTCTGCCTTCAGGCAAAACGATTTCTGTGAGGATGGCAATCCTTGTGCCCTCTGGAAACGAATGAATGTAATTCAACACATCTTCAGAAGTGTGCTTTTTCACCAATTCACCGGAAATAGGGGAGTAGGTCTTGCCCACACGGGAGAACAACATTCTCAAATAGTCGTAAAGCTCGGTGGATGTACCCACGGTGCTTCGCGAGTTTCGTGTATTCACCTTTTGCTCTATGGCAATGGCTGGTGGGAGCCCTTTGATAAAATCACAATCAGGCTTCGACATACGCCCCAAAAACTGGCGAGCGTATGACGACAGACTCTCCACATAACGCCTTTGCCCCTCGGCATAGAGCGTATCGAATGCCAAAGAAGATTTACCAGAGCCGGAAAGTCCGGTGATTACAACAAATTTATTGCGTGGAATGCGCACATCCACATTTTTTAGATTGTTGACGCGCGCACCTTTTATTATAATGTCGGTAGATGTCATTTGATTTCTAATAATAGCACAAAATTACACATTATGCCTCATAAAAAAAAGTTGGCGTGTCCCCACAAATGCTAATAATCTTAAATTTTAACTCGAAATTTTGGAAATACAAAAAACAATTTCTAATTTTATACCACGAAAGGCGAGGATTTGCCATTCAAAAAACATTAATGAAACTATTATTAATCAAAAACACTGTATAATTATGAAACCTATCAACATTGTTATGGCTGTGGTTGGCGGTGTAGTTGCTGGTGCAGCTGTGGGCTTATTGTTTGCCCCCGACAAGGGTTCCAACACCCGTACAAAAATCGCCGATGCTGTGAAAAAAGCAGGCATCAAACTCAATCCTAAGAAAATGGACGAGCTTGTTGACGACATTACTGAAGAAATTGAAAAAGAACTCTAAAACAATTCACCACTATGAAATCGTTAATATATTCATTCCTGGGTGGTGCGCTCGTGGGCTGCGCAATCGCCATTCTGTTCGCTCCTGAAAAAGGTGAGGACACTCGCAAACGCATCAAAGACTTGCTGAAGAAAAAAGGCATCGACTTCACCGACGACGAAGTAGAGCGCCTCGTTGACCAAATCAGCGCACAAATCGAACAATAACCGAAAATTGTTCTATCGATAACACATACCTGACGCGACGGCAGCTTCGTGGTGCAGTCGCGTCAAAAATTTAAACAAAAAGCAATATGGCTGAAGTTGATTACAAATCTCTTTTTAACCAGGCAAAGGTTTTCATATCGTCGAAATACGACTATTCAAAACTCACCATTGCCGAAAAACTGTCGATTCTCTTGGTGCAAATCGCAATCTTTGCCATTGCGTTGCTCATCGGATTCAGCATACTGATGTTCCTGTCGTTTGCGCTGGTGAACACCCTGAGCAAAGCCACCGACAGTCCTGCGCTGTCGTACCTTATCGTGGCTGGCATTTGGGCACTCGTCTGTTTGCTGATATTCACTTTCAAGACGGCGCTGATTGTAAACCCAATCACAAGATTTGTAACCAAACTAATGTTTAACAACCCCCAAGACGAAAACAAATAGCTAATGAGTATGGAACAGACTAACCAGTGGAAGGGATACACTTTAGAAGAATTGCGCATGAAAAGGGCAAAGGCTCTCGTCATGGCAGAAGTGAGCAAATCCCAACTCTTATCGGCTTACAAAATGGCTAAAATCCAGACCAGCAACCATGGCGTGCGCGCATTGCTATTCAACAACAACGTGCTGAAGGGGTTGAAAACCACCGACTACTTGATACTCGGTGCCAAGACCACTATGCTGGGCTACAAACTTTGGAAAAAGTTCAAAAAATAGCACACCATTTTTATTCATTTTTTAATTTAACCGCTACTTTTTCTAAGAAAAATGCAAATTTTCAAATTATTTGATATATATTTGCATTGTAATTCACCAATTAAACAAACACTCACAATTTAAAATAAAGCGCCTATCGACAAACATCTACCTATTTAACAACAAAATAGATTAGTGATGATGACACTCAAAGAGAAAAGCGACGAACGCTTAATCGCTTTATATGTTGATGGCAATAACGATGCTTTTGACGTGCTGATTGACCGCCATAAAGATCGTGTCTATTCATATATTTTACATTTTGTCAAAAATCCAGAATTGGCCGACGACATCTTCCAAGAGACGTTCGTCAAAGCAATTATGACTATAAAGCAGAATCGATACGTGGAGAACGGACGATTCTCGGCATGGATCACACGCATTGCCCACAATCTCGTATTCGACCATTTCAGAAAAGAAAAGTCGGAAAACTTGCAATCAACCGATGCCAGCGAAATAGATATTCTCAACCGTAAAGAGTTGAGCGAATCCACAGTGGAGGATTACTTGATTTCGACGCAAATCGAAACCGACATTCACCGCCTGATTATGGCTCTGCCCGACAACCAAAGGGAAGTGCTGCAAATGCGCTACTTTAAGGAAATGAGTTTCAAAGAAATTGCCAGCATGACAAATGTCAGTATCAACACCGCACTTGGCAGAATGAGATATGCCATTTTGAACATGCGAAAGATGGCTGAGGACAATCACATGACACTCTCGCTATAAGTAAATAGCTCATATCATAATCAAGGAGATTCCGTTTTGGCACAAATCTGGATGCCAAAGCGGAATTTCTGACTATATTGGCACACAATTTGCATAGAAAAAGGGTATAACAAACTCTGAAACCCCAATTATTTGACATCATTATCTTTATATGGCGAAAAAAATCGCCTCCAAATTTGCCTATTGAGCAGATTGGTAGTAATTTTGTAGGCTAATTGGCAACAATACAACGAAATAAAAATAAAATATAAATAACAAACACTTTATCACAAAAGATGAACGTTACATTTGACAAACAAGGAAATGTGAATGGAGTTCTTTCCATCGCAATCAAAGAAGAAGATTATCAAGCAGAAGTTAAAAAAGAATTGAACAACATTGGCAGAAAGCACCCAGTGAAGGGTTTCCGTCCAGGTCACGTTCCAGCAGGTTTATTGAAGAAAATGTTCGGTACCGATGTTCTCGCACAAGTTGTAGAACGCCAAGTGGGCCGCGCATTGAGCAATTATATCGTTGAGAACAAACTCGATGTTCTCGGCGAACCAATGATTTCTGAAGACACTAAGGCTGACTTCACAAAAGACACTGAATTTGACTTCAAGTTCGAACTCGGTCTTGCTCCTGAATTTGAAATCAAACTCGACAAGCGTGTGAAGATTCCATACTACACCATCGAAGTAAGCCAAGATATGATCGACAAGCAAACCGATGCTTTCAAAAAGCGTTTCGGCAAGCAAGTTCCTGGCGAAGCTGTGGTTGAAGACGCTCTCGTAAAGGGTGAAATGATCGAGCTCAACGCTGATGGCACTCAGAAAGAAGACGGTTTGAAGGTTGAAAAGACTATCTTCTCACCACAATATATGAAGAACGACGATGAAAAGGCTAAATTCATCGGTGCTAAGGTTGGCGACCTGGTGGTTTACAACCCATTCAAGGCCACTGAAGGCAATGTTACTGAACTCGCTTCACTTCTCAATGTGGACAAGGAACAAGCCAACAACGAAAGCGACTTCCAATTCCTCGTTAACGAAATTCTTGTGAACCAAGATGCAGAAATGAACCAAGAGTTCTTCGACAACGTGCTCGGTAAGGACGTGGCTAAGAGCGTAGAAGAATACACTGAAAAGGTGAAGGAAATGATTAGCGCTCAATTGAAAAACGACAGCAACTACCGCTTCACTATCGATGCAGAACGCGTGCTTCGCAAGAAAGCTGGCGACCTCGAACTCCCTGATGAATTCCTTAAGAAGTTCTTGGCAGCCCGCAGCAAAGAAGAAAATGCAGCTCAAAAGGTAGAAGAAGACTACGAAAAGACTCGCGCTCAAATCCAATGGCAGCTCATCAAGGAGAAAGTGGCTCGCAACTACGACATCAAGGTTGAAGAAGAAGATATGCTCCGCCTTGCTCGCTTCTACGCTGCACAACAATTCGCACAATACGGCATGTCGAACCTTCCTGAAGACGTGATTGAAAAATATGCACAAGAATTGCTCAAGAAAGACGACGTGAAGAGCGATATCCAAAACCGCGCATTCGAAGATAAGGTGTATGCCGCTATCCAAGACGCAGTTGGTATCGACGAAAAGACTGTGAGCGTTGAAGATTTCAACAAGCTTTTTGAAGCCGCAAAATAATCTCTTGACAATATATTAAGAGTATGTTTTGGTTCCGCTTTTAAATTTTGAATGTCAAAATAATTCGAAGCCAAAACAACAACACATATCGAGAGCGGCTGTCACAATGCAGAGCCGCTCTCGATTTTATAAATCACAAATCGTTCACAAACACTAAATCAAAACAACATGAATAACGATTTCAGAAAATTTGCAGTTCACCACCGCGGAATGAACGGACTGGCACTTGACCAATACACCAGCCAAGTGAGCGACAGCTACATCTCTCCAACCATCATTGAAGAGCGCAAACTCAATGTGGCTCAAATGGACGTGTTCTCTCGCCTGATGATGGACCGCATCATCTTTTTGGGCACACAAGTTGACGACTATACTGCCAATGTGATTCAGGCTCAACTCCTTTACTTAGACTCTTCTGAGCCAGGAAAAGATGTGTCGATCTACATCAATTCTCCTGGTGGCTCTGTTTCTGCAGGTCTCGGCATCTACGACACTATGCAATACATTCAAAGTGATGTATCTACTATCTGCACCGGTATGGCAGCATCAATGGCGGCAGTGCTTCTCGTAGCAGGCGCTAAAGACAAGAGATTTGCACTCAAGCACTCACGCGTGATGATTCACCAACCAATGGGTGGCATTCAGGGACAGGCTTCCGACATTGAAATCACATCTCGCGAAATTTTGAAACTCAAAAAAGAACTCTACACCATCATCAGCGAGCACTCTGGCCAACCTTACGACAAGGTGTACCAAGACAGCGACCGCGACTACTGGATGACAGCCCAAGAGGCTGTGGATTACGGTATGATTGACCGAGTTCTCGAAAAAAGCAAATAATATACTGAATGGCAAAAAAGACGGAACAAGGGCTTAGATGTAGTTTTTGTGGCAGACTTGAAAGCGAGGTAGAACTGCTGATGCCTGGCATGAACGGTTGCATTTGTAACGAATGTGCCGAGCGTGCCGACCAGTTGGCTAAGGAATACCTCGACAAGATGTACAAGACCGAAAGCCCTGATATCGACTTCAAAACTCTCCCAAAACCAAGCGAAATCAAAGAGTATCTCGACGAATACGTTATCGGTCAAGACGACGCGAAGAAATATCTTTCGGTGGCTGTTTACAACCACTACAAGCGATTGGTTCAGGAAAAGACCGATGATGATGTGGAAATCGAGAAGTCGAACATCATTATCGTTGGCCCTACAGGTACAGGCAAAACACTTCTTGCAAAAACCATTGCAAAGCTCTTGAAAGTGCCTTTCGCAATCGTTGATGCCACTGTGCTTACCGAGGCTGGTTATGTGGGCGAGGACATCGAGAGCCTTCTGGTGCGGCTTCTTCAGGCTTGCGACTACAACTTGAAGGAAGCCGAAAGAGGTATCGTGTTTATTGATGAGATTGACAAAATTGCAAGAAAGGGCGACAATCCTTCCATCACTCGCGATGTGAGTGGTGAAGGTGTTCAGCAAGGTCTGTTGAAACTTTTAGAAGGTTCTGTTGTGAATGTGCCACCACAAGGAGGACGCAAGCACCCCGAACAAAAGTTGATTCCTGTCGACACCAAAAACATCCTGTTTATCTGCGGTGGTGCCTTCGAAGGCATCGAGCGCAAGATTGCTCAACGCCTCAACACACAGGTTGTGGGCTTCGGAACCGACAGCAAGTTCCGCCGCTTGGAACAAAACCGCCTGTTGCACTTCGTGGCTCCACAAGACCTTCGCTCATTCGGTCTGATTCCTGAAATCATTGGCCGTCTGCCAGTGCTCACCAACTTGGAACCACTTGACAACGAAGCATTGCGCCGCATTCTTACTGAGCCTAAAAACGCTATCACCAAGCAATACGAAAAGCTCTTTAAGATGGACGGTGTGAAACTGGAAGTTGAAGACAGCGTGCTCGACTACATCGTGAGCAAAGCTGTGGAATACAAACTCGGTGCCCGCGGTCTCCGCTCTCTGTTCGAGACCATCATGACCGAGGCAATGTATGAGGTGCCATCATCTAAGGCGAAGAAGTACACTGTGACGCTCGACTACGCTAAAGAGCAGCTTGAAAAGTCAAATTTTGAAATATTAAAGGACGCAAAATAACGTTTTTTAACGAAAATCCATTTTATGGGGCAAACAAATCGCAAAAAAATTTGTTTGCCCCATTCTATTTTATTAAATTTGTGTTGTAATAAAGCCTTTTTACCAAAATCACTATGCCTGATATTAAAAAAGTCACAGAAGAATTAAAAAAGCATTTTGGGTTCGACACCTTCAAAGGAAACCAAGAAGAGATTATTCTTAACCTCCTTTCTGAAAACGACTCATTTGTTTTGATGCCAACTGGCGGAGGAAAATCACTATGCTATCAGCTTCCCTCATTAATGATGGAAGGAACCGCTATTGTCATATCACCACTTATCGCATTGATGAAAAACCAAGTTGACGCAATGCGACATTTCAGCGAAGACGACAGTATAGCCCACTTCCTAAATTCCACGCTCAATCGTCAGGCAATCGACCAGGTGAAAGAAGATGTGTATTCAGGCAAAACCAAACTCCTCTACGTTGCTCCCGAATCGTTCACAAATAAAGAGAACATCGAGTTTCTCAGAAGTGTGAAAATTTCGTTCTACGCAGTAGACGAGGCACACTGCATCTCGGAGTGGGGGCATGATTTCCGCACAGAATATAGAAATATCCGACAAAATATCGAGCAGATTGGCAGAAGACCAATCATTGCACTCACCGCCACAGCCACGCCAAAGGTTCAGCACGACATTATGAAGAACCTCGACATTGCCGATGGCAAGGTGTTTAAGTCGTCGTTCAACCGTCCAAACCTTTACTACGAGGTGCGGCCGAAAACCGAGAATGTGGATAAGGAGATTATCCGCTTCATCAAAAGCATGAAGGGAAAATCGGGCATCATCTACTGTCTGAGTAGAAAAAAGGTGGAAGAATTGGCTGAATTGCTCAATGTGAACGACATCAAGGCGCTCCCTTACCATGCAGGCATGGAAAGTGCTGTGAGGTCGGAGAATCAAGATAAGTTTCTGAAAGACGATGTGCAGGTGATTGTTGCCACAATCGCTTTTGGTATGGGCATCGACAAGCCTGACGTGAGATTCGTTATCCACTACGACATTCCCAAGAGTCTGGAAGGCTACTATCAGGAAACCGGACGCGCTGGCCGCGACGGAGGAGAGGGCAGAAGCATCACTTTCTATGCCAAGAAGGATTTGCTGAAATTGCAGAAGTTCATTCAAGGCAAACCCGTAAGCGAGCAAGAGATAGGCAAGCTGCTCCTTGCCGAGACTGCCCAATATGCAGAATCGTCGATTTGCCGCCGAAAAACGCTGCTCAAATACTTTGGCGAGGACTATACCGAGCCTAACTGTAAATGTTGCGACAACTGTCTTTTCCCCAAAAAGCAAGAAAACGCAAGCGAGGAACTGCGTGCGCTGCTTGAAGCCATTCTGGTGCTGAAAGGTAAATACAAACCCAACGACATCATCAACTTCGTGTTGGGTATAAAGACGAAAGAAATCGTAGAATTTAAGCTCGACACCTACGATGAGTTTGGTGCCATCACTAACCGTGACGACAAATTCCTCAAAACTGTCATCTACCAAGCTCGCGTATATGGCTATATTGAGAGCGACATCGACAACAACCGCATATTGCGAGTGACGCAGAAGGGACTGGACTTCCTTAAAAGTAAAGAGAAATTCCACATCGTTCTCGACAGAGATTTCTCCGAAACGGAAAATGTGGCAATTCTCAACACCACCGCAAATGTGCTTGACCCACAGTTGCACCACATTCTCACAGATTTGAGAAAGAAAATATCCGACAAACTCAACGTGCCGCCTTACGTGGTTTTCCAAGAGCCCACGCTGGAAGATATGTGTACATTCTATCCCATCACCCTCGATGAGTTGAAGACCATGAAGGGAGTGGGAGAGGGCAAAGCGAAGCGATATGGCAAGGAGTTTGTTGATGTTATCAAGAAATATGTGGAAGAGAACGATATTGAGCGTCCAGAGGATATTCGCGTCCGTTCTAAAGCCAACAAGAGCAAGTTGAAAATCAGCATCATTAAAGCTATCGACCACAAAGTGGACCTTGATTCCATTGCGGAATCCGACCACTTGTCGTTCGATGAGTTGCTGGAAGAACTTGAAGCTATCGTATATTCTGGCACCAAGCTCAACATCAACTACTATCTGAACGAAATAATGGACGATGACCACGTTGACGACATTTTCCAATACTTTATGGAAAGCGAAACCGACAACATGCACGAAGCCCTCGAAGAGTTAGGTTCGGAATATACGGAAGAAGAAATCAGACTGGTGCGCATCAAATTCACCAGCGAACTGGCTAACTAACAAAGCCATTCACACCTTTCATATAATATATGTGCGCACAAACCAAATCAGGCAAAATTATCTTTTAAGAATTTTTTGCCTGATTTTTTTGTGAAAAGCCATTAAAAATTAGTAATTTTGTGTGCAATAAGTGAGCAAGTACTTATTAGTACGCATTATCTCTTAGGGAATTATTTAAACTCAAAATATATGTCATTTATTGCAGATCGTGTAAAAATGGACGGACTCACCTTTGATGATGTCCTGCTGATTCCAGCGTATTCTGAAGTATTACCCAAAGATGTAAATCTTCAAACCAAATTCTCCCGTAACATCACCCTTAATGTTCCGCTGATTTCCGCAGCGATGGACACCGTAACTGAAGCAGCATTAGCTATTGCTATTGCTCGCGAAGGTGGTATTGGTGTAATTCACAAAAACATGAGCATTGAGGAGCAAGCGCGCCAAGTGCACACCGTGAAACGTGCAGAAAACGGTATGATTTACGACCCAGTGACCATCAAGCGTGGCTCAAGGGTAATTGATGCACTCAATATCATGAGTGAGTACCACATCGGCGGTATTCCCGTAGTTGACGAAAACAAGAAACTTGTGGGTATCGTCACCAACCGCGACTTGCGATTTGAAAAAAATGTGGAACGCAAAATCGACGAGGTGATGACAAGCGACCACTTGGTGACCACTTCTTCATCAACCAACCTCGACGAAGCCGCCGACATTCTCCAAACTCACAAAATTGAAAAACTCCCAGTAGTTGACAAGGATGGCAAACTCATCGGTTTGGTCACCTACAAAGACATCACCAAAGCTAAAGACAAGCCAAACGCTTGCAAGGACGCTCTCGGCCGCCTGCGTGTAGCAGCCGGTATTGGCGTGACTGGCGACAGCCTCAAGAGAGCTGAAGCACTTGTAGAAGCAGGCGTTGACGCTATCGTTATCGACACTGCACACGGTCACACTAAAGGTGTAGTAGATATTCTCCAACAAGTGAAGCGCTCTTTCCCACAAATCGATGTGGTGGTGGGTAATATCGCTACTGGCGAAGCAGCCAAATTCCTCGTAGAAAATGGTGCTGATGGTGTGAAAGTGGGTATTGGCCCTGGTTCTATCTGCACCACCCGTATCATTGCCGGTATCGGTGTTCCACAATTAAGCGCTGTTTACGATGTGGCTAAAGCCCTCGAAGGAACTGGCGTTCCATTGATTGCCGATGGTGGCATCCGCTATTCGGGCGACATCGTGAAGGCTCTCGCTGCTGGCGCATATTCTGTGATGCTCGGTGGTATGTTTGCAGGTGTGGAGGAATCTCCTGGCGACACCATCATCTTCAACGGCAGAAAGTACAAATCATATCGTGGCATGGGTTCGCTTGAAGCTATGGAAAAAGGTTCAAAAGACCGTTATTTCCAAAACAATGTCACCGACAGCAAGAAGCTCGTTCCAGAAGGTATTGCAGCTCGCGTGCCATACAAGGGCACTCTTTACGAAGTGGCATATCAAATGCTCGGCGGTCTGCGTGCTGGTATGGGGTATTGCGGCGCTGAAAACATCGAGAAACTGCATCAGGCTCAATTCGTTAAGATTACAAATGCAGGTGTAGCAGAAAGCCACCCACACGATGTGGCAATCACCAGCGAAGCTCCTAACTACAGCCGCGGATAATTATAATCGATTCAGAGTTTTGATTTGATTTACAATAATCGGAACAAAATTTCGTTATTATTTCTATAATGACAAATTGAATTAATTTTGAAACTATGAAAATTAAATTGATGATTGGTGCACTCATAGGTGGCGTTTGCCTGGCTTTTGCGGCAAAAGACCCTGTGTTGATGACCATTAACGGAAAGGACATTCATCTCTCGGAGTTTGAATATCTATACAAAAAGAACAACCAACAGCAAGTAGAGAAAGAAACTCTCGACCAGTATGTTGACCGCTTTGTTACCTACAAGCAAAAAGTGGCTGACGCTGAAGCAGAAGGAGTTGACACTCTCAAATCTTTCTTGGCTGAGTACAACGGCTACAAGGAAGGCATGGTTAAGGATTTCCTCGAAGACACCACTGTGAATGTGCGTCTTGAAAAAGAAGCATACGAAAGAATGAAGACCAATGTGGACCTCGACCACATCATGCTTCCTCTCGGCAAGGACGCTAAGGAAAACAAAGAGATTCTTGCACGCCTCGACAGCATTCGCACATGTGTAATCAAGGGCGAAGACTGGGGCGAACTCGCAAAGAAGTTCTCTATCGACCCAGCAGTTACACACAATGCAGGCCACTACGGTTACACTGCATCTGGCATTTACCCTTACGGTTGGGAAATGGTGGCTTACACCACTCCAATCGGTCAGATTAGCAAGCCATTCCGCACCGACTTCGGTAACCACCTGATTCGTGTAAACGGCAAGCGTCAAGACCCAGGTCAAGTGGAAGTAGAGCACATCATGCTTATGACCCGCAACCTCGACGACTCTGCGAAGGCTGTGGTTAAAGCAAGAATTGAAGAAATTTACGATTCAGTGAAGAACGGTGCCGACTTCGAGAAAATGGCTAAGAAGTACAGCGAAGACAAGGGTTCTGCCCGACATGGTGGCAAATTGCCTTGGTTCGGCGTGAACAGAATGGTTCCTGCTTTTGAAAAGGTGTCGTTCGAACTTGAAGACGGTCAAATTTCCGAACCTTTTGAATCACAATACGGCTATCACATCGTAAAGAAGCTTGGCCACAAGGGCATTCCTTCATTTGAAGAGGCATTGCCATCAATCAAGCGCGCAATCGCTTACGACGAACGCAGTCAAATGGCTCGCAATCAGAAATTGGAAGAAATTAAGAAGTTGTACAACTACAAGAACAACGACGCAAAATTCCGCTCTTACCTCATTAAAGAGTTGAAGAAGCATGGTCAATACGACTCTGCTTTTGTGAGCGATGTGCTTGCTAAGTCAAACTTCGTGATTTTCACTTACGCCAAGAAGAAAGTGCCTGCATCAGTTCTCGCAAAAAGAGTTAATCCTAAAGCTAAGTACGACATCGAATCAGCAGCAGGCAACATTGCCGCCCAAATCGAGCCATACGCAAGCAAGGAAATCATGCAATACTACATCGACAATCTGATTAACGACAACGCAGAATACCGCAATCTCATTAACGAATATCGCGACGGTATGCTCTTGTTTGAAATCAGCAACAAGAAGGTGTGGGACGGTGCTGCAAAAGACACTACTGGTTTGAACAACTACTTTATGGCACACCGCGAGAAATACAACTGGACAAAACCTCACTTCAAGGGCATCATTCTCTCTGCAAAAAGCGATTCTATCGCTCAAGCAGTGAAGGCTATGATTCCTACACTCGGAAAAGACACTTTGACCACTACTCTGCACAAGACATTCTCAAGCAACATCAAGATGGAAAGAATGCTCTTTGCACAAGGTGAAAACGAGTTGGTTGATTCAGTGGTATTCAAAGGCACAGAAAAGACTGGCAATGAGAAATATCCTATCGCATTTGTTCTCGAAGGCGGTGTAATTGACCAGCCAGAAGGCGTTGCCGATGTGAAAGGCCTCGTAACTTCCGATTATCAGGACGAGCTTGAAAAAGCTTGGCTCAGCGAACTCAAAAAGAAGTATCCAGCCAAGATCAACAAGAATGTTTTGAAACTTGTAAAGCCATAAGAAACACTAAGTTTCTAACATAAATATTAAATCTCTTTATCGCATCACCACGATAAAGAGATTTTTTTATATCCACATTGCGCAAAATCGGTTATTCTTTTAATGATAATTAAAATAATTTGTTTTGCTATGTGATGAAATTTTATGAAATTTGCATTTAATTTATATGCCGTAGTAGCGGCTTATAGGCATCATATAACAGATTATTAACAAAAAAACGATAACAGTGAAATTAAGACTCCTTACAATTAGCCTATTTTTGACAGCGATGGGCTATCTGATGACTGCACAAAACAATATCGCTGAAGAAGTGGCATGGATTGTCGGTGACGAAGCTATCTACAAATCTGATATTGAAGAGCAATATCAGCAACTTCAATACGAACGCACTCCCATTGACGGTAATCCATATTGCGTGATTCCTGAACAAATAGCCATTGATAAATTATTTTTGCATCAAGCAAAAATCGACACAATAGAAGTGCCTAATTCCACTGTACAGCAAAGCGTGGACGCGCGTATCAACTATTTCATCGCTAATCTTGGCTCAAAGGAGAAAGTTGAAGAATATTTCAGAAAACCTATTCCTGAAATCCGCGAACAACTGATGAACACCGTTCGCGACCAATACACCATTCAGCAGGTGCAAAGCAGCCTCACTAAAAATGTGAAGGCCACACCTTCTGATGTGCGCAAATTCTACAACTCTATTCCAAAAGATTCACTTCCTCTCATTCAAAAGCAGGTGGAGGTGGAAATCATCACCATCAACCCAATCATTCCACAGCAGGAAATCGACGAGGTGAAGTCACGTCTGCGCGATTACGCACAGCGCGTCAATAATGGAGAAAGCGATTTCTCAACTCTCGCTCTCCTTTACTCGGAAGACGGATCGGCAATGAGTGGCGGTGAAATCGGTTTCAAGAGCCGCAACGACCTTGTTCCTGAATATGCAAATGTGGCTTTCAACCTCAACGACCCTAAGAAGGTGAGCAAGATTGTTGAGACAGAATTTGGCTATCACATCATTCAGTTGATTGAAAAGCGTGGCGACCGCATCAACACACGCCACATTCTTCTCAAACCAAAGGTAAATCAAAAAGACCTCGATTCTGCCGTGGTGAAGCTCGACTCTCTCCGCAAAGATATTCTCGCAAATAAATACACATTTGAGCAAGCCGCTCTCTATGTGTCGCAAGATAAGGACTCTCGCAACAACAAGGGCTTGATGATGAATCCACAAACCCACACCACTCTCTTTGAGATGGCCGACCTGCCTGATGAAATTGGCAAGGTGGTGGACAAACTTCAAGTTGGAGAAATTTCAGAACCTTTCATTGCAATCAACAAAAGCAACAACCGCCAGCAAGTGGCAATGGTGAAGCTCGTGAGAAGAATTGAGGCACACAAAGCCGATCTCGCTGAAGACTTCCAAGTGCTTAAAGACATGTATGAGAATAAGCGAAAAGCTGAAATCATTGATGAATGGGTGAAGGAAAAACAGAAAAAGACTTACGTTCACATCAGCGAAGGCTGGCGTAACTGTGAATTTAAATACAACTGGCGAAAACAATAAACTGATATAGGTGAACAAAAATCCACATATCTCACAATCAGGGCATAAGGCTGCAAAATGCATCTTATGCCTTTTGACTCTTTTTATCGGCATATATGCTTTTGAAACTTTTGCTCAAAAAAGAACACACAAGAGCGTAAAGAAGTTTGAGCCGGAAATTCCAGAAGCCAATAGATACCAAGCCAACAGGGTGTTTTTGGAACGTGCCGACTCTATGCTTTCAGCACCCGTGAAGAATCCATTGGAATCCTACATTCTATTGATGGGCAACATTGAATTTTCGAGAGGGGATATGCACCTGTATTGCGACAGCGCACACTATTACGACCAAATCAATTCAATCGACGCTTTCGGCAATGTGAGAATGGAGCGCGCCGACAATTTAAGCGGCAGAGCCGACCAACTTCACTACGACGGTAGGAAAGAGGTGATGAACCTGATTGGCAATGTGAGCATCACTAAAGATAATCGCACGCTCACCAGCCAGGCTATCGACTATTACGTGCCAAGCAATACCGGCAAATACTCATCCAACGGTAGGTTGGAAGACCCGAAAAACGTACTCACTTCCATTGTGGGAGAATATAACTTCAACACCGACAATGCCGTGTTTACCAACAATGTGGATTTGGTGAACAGCCGCGACAATTATGTGATTCATACCAACAAGCTTCTTTACAACACCCGAACAAATATTGCAAAACTGGTGGAAGAGGCAGAAATCACTTCCGATGAAAACAAAATCATCACATCGAATGGCGACTACAACACTGCCACCGAAAAAGCCAACCTTTATGTGAAAAATGGGGTGCAACCTAAACTCTTTGCAAAGGACGACCGCACACTTGAAGGCGACAGCATTCATTACGACAGGCACACTGGCGAGGGCTCAGCAATTGGCAATGTGACGGTGAACGACCCAAAGCACCACGCAATTCTCACTGGTGGCTATGGCTATCACAACGAGACCACCCATGTGAGCTACGCCACTAACAAGGCGTTGGCACGCATCTACAATAAGGAGAATGCCAAAACTGGCGAGCGCTCCGACACTTTGTTCTTCCACGGCGACACCATCACCACAATCCAAGAGCCCGACAAAAACAGGGTGCTGACTGCTACTGGTGGCGTGAAATTCTATCGTAAGGACGTGCAAGGCATTTGCGGTCATCTCTCGTTTGCGCAGCGCGACTCAATCCTCAACCTCTACAACCACCCTGTGGTATGGAGTGGCGAACGCCAAATTTCGAGCGACAACGAAATCAACGTGCACATGCGCGACAGCAGCTCGGTGGATTGGGCTACCATTCCCAACAAGGGCTTGATTGTAGAGCACCTCGGAGAAATCTACTATAATCAAATCTATGGTAAATATCTGAAAGCGTATTTTGAGAAAGTTACCGATTATTACGACGATGGCACCGAATCCTCCAGAAACGAACTTCGCCACGCCGACATCGTGGGTAATGCGAAAACGCTTTTCTTCCCGATGGAGAACGATTCCACTTACAATAAATGCGTGAGAACAGAAAGCGGTTTCCTCTCGCTCGACTTAAAAGAAAAGCAGGAGGTGGAGAAAGTGAAGATGTGGCCAGAAGTGAGTGGCACAGTCATTCCGCTTTACCTTGCACGAAAGTCGCAACTCAAACTTGACGAATATCAATGGTTCGACGACTTGCGTCCAAAAAGTCCCTACGAGGTGCTGAATATTTCTGAAATGATGCGCGAAATGATTAGCCAGCCCTACGAAATACTCAAACCTAAAGTGGAAGAGCAACCAAAGGACGACGACGACAAATACGAAGACAACAACACACAAGAAACAAAATCTTTACCCGTAAACAATGAGTGATATTATAAAATTACTTCCAGATTCAGTAGCAAACCAAATTGCGGCAGGTGAGGTGATACAGCGCCCAGCCTCTGTGATTAAGGAGCTTGTGGAAAATGCCATCGACGCAGGAGCCACAAGCATTCAAATCGTGTTGAAAGATGCAGGAAGAACACTCATACAAGTGATTGACAACGGTAAGGGTATGAGCGATACCGATGCCCGATTGGCTTTCGAGCGTCACAGCACATCGAAAATCTCGAAAGCAGAAGACCTGTTCTCTCTGCAAACAATGGGATTCCGTGGCGAGGCATTGGCATCAATAGCGGCAATCGCACAGGTGGAACTCCGCACAAGGGCTAAAGGAGCACAACTTGGCACAAAAATTATGATTAACGCATCAAAATGCGAAAGTCAAGAACCGGATATGTGCCCCGAAGGTTCCAACTTCATGATTAAGAACATATTCTTCAACGTGCCTGCACGCAGAAAGTTCTTGAAGAGCAATCAGGTGGAACTGAGCAATATCATTAAGGAATACGAGAAATTGGCTTTGGTGAACCACCATGTGGATTTCTCTCTATCCAACAACGACAAACTGCTCAACAAATTTTCTGGAGGGTCGTTTAAGCAACGCATCGCTTCGCTGTGGGGAGCAAAAGTTGACCAACAACTTGTGCCGCTCAACACCGACACTTCGCTTGTGCGTATCACCGGTTTCGTAAGCAAACCCGAAGGCGCACGAAAGCGCAACTTTTTGCAGTTCCTCTTTGTGAACGGCAGATTTATGCGCCATCCTTATTTCCACAAGGCTATCATTTCGAGCTACAGCGAACTTATTCCCGACGATGAACAACCCAACTACTTCCTGAATTTCTCCGTAGATCCAGAAAGTATTGACGTAAATATACACCCCACAAAAACAGAAATCAAATTTGAGAACGAATTGCCTATTTGGCAAATTCTCGCAGCCGCCGTGAAAGAATCGCTCGGACGATTCAGCGCTGTTCCACAAATTGATTTCGACACCATCGATGCGCCTGAAATCCCGGCGTTCAACGACCATACCGTGGTTACGGCACCAGAAGATGGCGTTGACCCAACCTATAACCCATTTAAGCCACAAAGCAAAAGCAGTGCTGGCGGTGGATCATCATACCACCCACAGAGCGCAGGCAACTTTGGTGGCTACTCATCCAACCCTCTGCCTGATTGGGAAAAACTCTATCAAAATTTTGAGAAAGGCAAACAGGAGGGCATAGCATCTATTACCGAACAAGATGTGGAGGATTCGTTCTCTGATATCGGTGAAGTGGAACCAGTGAATAATGGTGTGCAGGCTGAAATCATCACACCCGACATGTCGTCGGCTATGTGTATGCAAATGAAAGGGCGATACATTCTGTCACCCATCAAATCGGGGCTGATGATTGTTGACCAGCACCGTGCTCACGTGAGGGTGCTTTTCGAGCAGTATATCAAGCAACTTGATGCCACCACCATCAGCTCGCAGCGTGTGCTGTTCCCCGAAGTGCTTCAATTAACCACCTCGCAAAATATCATACTCAAGGAGCTGGAACCAGAAATGGAAAAGATAGGTTTCAACCTTGCGCAACTGAGCGGCAACGACTGGTCGATCAACGCTGTGCCAGCAGGTATGGAGAATGTCAACATCAAAGACACCATTCTTCAAGTGATTGACGAGGTGAGCATGGGTGGCACAAGCATCACCACTAAGGTGTATGAGAGCATCGCATTGCGTGTGGCAAAATCTGCCGCCATTCCTTACGGCAAAACGATGCTTCAAGAGGAAATGGACACGCTGCTGTCGAAACTCCTGTGTTTGCCAAATCCAAACTACACGCCCGATGGCAAAACGATTATCTCGGTTCTTAGCAATGACCAATTAGAAAAGATGTTTTAATCATGATTGATTTTAAGCGAATATCTAAAGAGAGCAAATTATATAATTTCCATAGCCATAGTCCTTATTGCGATGGACATGCGCCTATCGAGGACTTCATCAAAGAGGCTATCAAGATGGGCTTCACTCACTATGGCGTGAGCCCACACTCTCCAATCCCATTTTTCTCACCATGCAATATGGCGAAAGAAAAGGTAGGTGACTACTTGGCAGAAATGAATAGGCTGAAAGCACAATATGGTCAGCAAATCCGTATTTTCACCTCTATGGAAATTGACTACCTTGACGATTGGGGACCGTCAATCCCATATTTCCAAGATATGCCTCTCGACTATCGTATCGGTTCTGTTCATTTCATTCCATCGTTTGTGAGCGATGAATATGTGGATATTGATGGCGATTTCGATAATTTCAAGATAAAGATGGAGCGCTACTTCCACAACGATATTGAGCGTGTGATTCGTTCGTTCTACAAGCAATCAACCGACATGGTGGAGAAAGGTGGTTTCGACATCATCGGTCATTTCGACAAAATCGGGCACAACGGCAGCCTGTTCCAACCCGGCATCGACCACGAACCTTGGTACAACAAATTGGCGACCAACCTGTTTGAAGCCATTATGGATAATGGGCTGATAATTGAAATCAACACAAAGAAATGGATTACCGACCAACGAATGTTCCCACATCAGCAATATTTCAAACTACTGAAGAAATATGATGTGCCGGTGCTCATCAACAGCGACTCCCACTTCCCCGACCTCATCAATTCTGGTCGCCTCGAAGCCATGCAAATGTTGCAACAAGCATAAAATGAAAGATGACCGATTGAAATGTCGGTCTTCTCTCATTTTTATAGGATATTATTCAAAATCAATCTTTCACATTTGGCGACTGGAGCCCGTAGTGGTATTTCTTATCCAGCACAAGGAGGAATGCCGACACCACAATCGCCATTGCTCCAATAGCAGAGAACACCCACATGGCGGCTGTGTAATCAACTACGCCATTCACTGTGTTTTTATCCAGCACGTTGCCAATGATGATAGGCACAAGCATCAAACCAATGTTTTGAATATAGTAGATGATTGAATATGCCGAACCTAATTGTTGTTCGGGCACAATCTTTGGAACGGCTGGCCACAACACACTTGGCAACAAAGAGAATGCCACGCCCAAAATGAGCATCAATGCCACAGCAAGCAAGCTGGAGTGGAGCGGAAGAGCAAATACCATCAGCACCACAGTGAGCATAGCTGTGCCCAAAATCATAATGCTGGCACCCTTGCCCACACGATCATAAACACCGCCAAACAGAGGAGTCAAGATAATGGAGGTGAATGGCAATATTGAAGAAATGCCGCCAGCCCATTCAGGACTCACACCATATTTTGAAATCATCAACTTTGTGGCAAAATCGAGGAATGGATAGAGGGCTGAGTAATACAGCATACACAAAAGCGTGATTAGCCAAAATCCTGGACTGCGAAGTGTGGTGAGCAAACCTTTAAAACTGAATTTCTCCACTTTCTTTTCTTCATTGTTGTCGGCAACCGAAGCCTTGTCGAGTTTGCGGTCCATTGCGCAATAAATCAAATAAATCACCACAGCCAAGCCTACGCTGAACAAACCCACGAGAATAGGGGTGGAGAGCTGATAGTATTTTGCCAAGAATGGACCACCAAGCAGTGCTAAAGCCGTGCCAAAACGCGCCAACGCCACTTGAATACCCATTGCCAACGCCATTTCCTTACCAGAGAACCACTTCACAATCACCTTTGAAACGGTGATGCCGCAAAGTTCGTAGCCAATGCCAAAAACGGCAAAACCGAATGCCGACATCAGCACTTGGTCCTTCACCATGGTGTGATCGAGTCCGAGCGTAGGGAAAGTGACTTCTGTGGCAGGGACAGGCGACGCTATGGCTATGGCATAATAGTCGATAGCCGTGCCCACCAGCATCAGCACACACGACAGCATACCTGCAAATCGCACGCCTGTTTTATCGAGAATTACACCGCTCACAAAGAGCATGAGCAAATACACGTTAAAGAAACCACGCGAACCGATAAACAAGCCAAATTCACTGCTACTCCAGCCGAGGCCGCCTTCAGATTGTGGCAACTCCAGGAAGTATTGAAGTGGCGACATTTCCTTCGCCACCACATAACCCATCATCATCACCACCGACACGATAAAGAGCACCGTCCAGCGGGCGGCAGATGATTCGTTTAATTTTCTGTGAATAGTTTGAGTCATTTCTATAAGAAAATGGGGCATACATCAGCAAAAAAACTGAAGAATGTACGCCCCATTATAAGTGTTATTCAATATTACTTAATATTTGGCTCTTCAAGGCCAAGACCTTTCTTCTTGTCAACAACCTTGAGCACAAGACCAAGAATAAGAGCAGCCACGCCCAAGCCGGCAAGCATTACCAGCGGAGCAGTGTAGTCGAGTTGGTCTTGGTTGGTCACGCCCTTGTTAGTGGCATCAAGCACCTTACCGATTAGGAGAGGGAAGAGCCACAAACCGATGTTCTGAATCCAGAAAATCAATGCGTAAGCACTACCGATAATCTTTTCGTCAACCAATTTTGGCACACTTGGCCACAAAGATGCTGGCACGAGCGAGAAGCTGGCACCAAGCACAAGGATAGTGATGTAAGCCACGATAATACCGCCCACTTCGCTGCCCTTGAATGCAGGAAGCACAAAAGCGAAAGTAAGGTGGCAAGCAATCAAAAGAAGCGAGCCAAGCACAAGCATGGTTGCAGCCTTACCCTTGTGGTCAACATAATTGCCCAGAATTGGGGTGATACCCACTGCCAAAAGTGGGAATACGGCAAACACTGTTTCGGCACTCTGACGCATGTAGCCCATATAGCAGAACACTACCAATGCCACAATAGCCGCACCCATCAAACCGTATTTTGCCACTTTGTTCTTAGAGAAGTTGCTTGCAAAAGCACATGCTGCCACCACGAGCATAATCACGTATTGGATAATAGTGATGGCGTTTGAAGCCCAAATTGAAGTTGGATCTACTTGATGGAACACAAGGTTGCACTGAAGCATGTTCACCGCATATTTCTGGAATGGGAAAATTGCAGAGTAGTAAAGCACACAGAGCAATGCCACCAACCAGAAACCGCTATCGGTAAGAATCTTGCCAAGGTCGCTGAGTTTGAATGGATCGTCTTTTTCTTCTGCCTCGCCAGTTTGTGAGTCGAGTTTCTTATCCATGAACGCATACACAATAAACATGATTAAGGCAACCATCAAAAGCACCACGCCAAATGCTACCGAGCGAGAAACCGATACCTCACCACCAAGGCGAGCAAACATTGGTGAGAAAATCATACAAGTGGCCACACCCAAGCGAGCGAGTGCCATTTCCGAACCCATTGCAAGTGCCATTTCGCGACCCTTAAACCACTTCACGATACCACGAGAGACGGTAATACCTGCCATTTCCACGCCACAGCCGAAAATCATAAAGCCGATAGCGGAGAACTTAGCAGATGCGGGCATTCCTTTATAGAAAGGCGACACACCCAGCTCATCGAAACCAGGAATATAGTTCAAATGTTCGTTAAACCATACTTCAAGGTTACTTCCTGCAAACATATCAGTAAGCGCATACCAGTTAATGGATGCACCTACCAGCATCACAGCACCCGACAGAATGGCAGTGAAGCGAACACCCATCTTGTCGAGGATAATACCTGCAAAAATCAAGAAGAACACAAACACATTAAGGAAAGTTTCCGATCCTTGCATCGTACCGAATGCAGTAGAATCCCAACCCTTAGTGTCCCACATCAAGTCTTTAATTGGCGACAAGATGTCCATGAAAATGTAGGAGCAGAACATAGCTCCTGCAAGGAGAATCAAAGCAAGCCAACGCAGTGCCGCTGAATCTCTCAGAGTTTTTTGTACGTTTTCAGACATGTTTCTATATATATTTAAATTATTATCGGATAAATTTGTGCAAATTTACACAATTCTCGCCAATTTACCCCGATTTTGTTAAGCAAATTTCGCCATACCACGATATAATGCACATAAAACACTCAATTTTCTGCATCATCTTGCGCATTTCCAAAAAACACACAAACGCGAGCGAGGCAATCCTGTGGTGGGGATTGCCTCGCTATTATGTGATATGCGTTAGGATTAAGCGATGCCTAATTCTTTGCAGATAGTGTCTAATTTTGCGTCAGCCCATTCGTTCTTTGCGTCGTAGTCGGCTGCGCAAGCGAGAGTATCGTGCACTTCGAGGTAGAACTTGATTTTTGGTTCAGTACCTGAAGGACGGATTGAAACCTTAGTGCCATCTTCGGCGTAGTATTGAAGCACATTAGAGGTGCAAGGCATATCCAACTTGCTAACTTCACCTGTGAGCACATTCTTTTCTTGAAGGAGTTGGTAGTCTCTAATCTTCACTACTGGAGAACCTGCGATTTCCTTTTGTGGGTTTTCGCGGAAGTTCTTCATCATTGCTTGAATTTCTTCAGCACCCGACTTACCTGTGCGAACCACAGAAATACCACGTTCCTTGCTATAGCCATAAGTGGTGTAGATGTCGATGAGCATATCGTTCATGGTCATGCCCTTTTCCTTTGCCCATGCTGCAATTTCTGCCATCAGTGAGATAGCCGAAACAGAGTCCTTATCGCGGCAGAAGTCTTCAGCGAGGAAGCCGTAACTTTCTTCGCCACCACCGAGGTAGCGTGCCTTGCCTTCGTTTTCACGCATCACAGTAGCAATCCACTTGAATCCGGTATAGCAATCGTAGAGTTTCATGTTCTGTTTTTCTGCAATCTTGGCAATCAAGTCGGTGGTAACGATAGTCTTAACGATGTATTCGTTGCCAGTGAGGTTACCGAGTTCTTTATTGCGAGCAAGCAGATAGTAGTGGAAAATGAGTTGGATTTGGTTACCGTTCACCAATTCAAATTTGCCCTTGGTGTTCTTCAAAACCAAACCAATACGGTCGGCATCAGGGTCAGAAGCCATTACGATGTCGGCATCCACTTCTTCAGCCTTCTTGATAGCCATAGCCATTGCAGAGGCGTTTTCAGGGTTTGGAGAATCCACAGTTGGGAAATCGCCGCTCTGAACGTCTTGTTCTGGCACGTGGATGATGTTGCGGAATCCCCAGCGTTCGAGTGAGCGAGGAATCAACACCTTACCGGTACCGTGAATTGGAGTATATACAATCTTCAAATCACTGTGCTTCTTGATGATTTCTGGGCTCAAAGAAAGTTTTGCAATTTCTTCAATGTATTGGTTGTCGATGTCTTCACCAATAATTTGAATCAATTCAGGATTAGGTTCAAATTTGATTTCTGTCACATCTTTAATGCGGTTCACATAGTCGATAATGTTTACATCGTGTGGAGAAACCACCTGTGCGCCATCGTCCCAATATGCCTTGTAACCATTGTATTCCTTTGGGTTGTGAGAAGCAGTGATATTCACACCGCTTTGGCAACCAAGCAAGCGAACTGCGTAAGAAAGTTCTGGAGTAGGGCGGCAATCCTCAAAAAGATACACCTTAATACCGTTGGCAGAGAAAATGTTGGCTACAGTTTCTGCAAACTTACGGCTATTGTTGCGCACGTCGTGACCTACCACCACCTTGATTTGGTCAAGTGTCTTGAACGCATCTTTGAGGTAGTTGGCAAGACCTTGAGTGGCAGCACCCACAGTGTAAATGTTCATGCGGTTTGAGCCAGCGCCCATAATGCCACGCAGACCACCAGTACCGAACTCAAGATTCTTGTAGAACGATTCCACCAAGTCGGTCTTGTCATCGTTGTCAAGCATTCTCTTAACTTCGGCTTTTGTCTCTTCATCGTAACCTTCACCAAGCCACTGATTAGCTTTTTCGGTTACTTCTTTCAAAAGTTTTTCGTCAATCATATTATTATATTATTTAAATGTATTCAATTGTGTAAAAAAGGAATGATACAGGTGTTAACTGAAAAATTGCTTAAACACCTTAATCATATTGATATGGTCGTCAACCGAACCGGTTTCTCTCACTGAGTGCATAGCCAAGAGCGGATTACCCACGTCCACGCCCTCAATATCAATCTGACCAGTGAGAATGTTGCCCAAAGTAGAGCCACCAGCCACATCGCTGTGGTTCACGAAATACTGACATGGCGAGCCAGCCTCTGCACAAAGTGCCTTGAAAATGGCGGCAGAATGGGCATCACTCATATATTTGCAGTTAGCATTGATCTTGATACATGGACCAGATCCAAGTGATGGGTGATTGGTTGGGTCGTACTTTTCTGCGTAGTTGGGGTGGAACGCATGGGCATTGTCGGCAGACACAAGGAACGATTTAGCCAAAGCGCGGCAGAAGGCATCGTAATTGCCACCCTGGCTTTCCACCATGCGCTGAATCACATTCGAGAGCACAGGTGAGCCAGCACCTTGCTTTGTGCCACTACCAGTTTCCTCATTGTCGAAAATGGCTGCCACACAGGTAGCATCTTCATCTTTCACATCTACAATGGCTTCAAGAGCAGCGTGCATCATGCTCAAGTCGTCGAGGCGACCGGCGGAGATAAACTCATCGTGCAAGCCAAATGTGCAAGATTTCTCAGTATTGTAAACGAGCAAATCAAAATCGAGAATAGCAGCCATGTCCACATTCAATTCTTCAGCCACAAGGCGAAGGAGCATGTTTTCTGCTTCAAGCTTTTCGGTGACCTTGGCAATGATAGGAAGCATGTCTTTCTGCTTGCTGATTTTGTTGCCTTCGTTCACTTGACGATTGAAGTGAATAGCCAAGTGCGAAATGGAGAACAGAGGGCGATCAATTTTCACCAATCGGGTGATGGGGTGCATAGCGTCTTCGCCTTTGAGCAGTACACGGCCTGCCAACGAGAGTGGACGGTCGAACCAAGTGTAGAGAACCGGTCCGCCATACACTTCTGTATTTAATTTCACGATTCCGCCTTCGCAAAGCATTTCTGCATGAGGCTTCACACGGAAGCAAGGCGAATCGCTGTGAGCAGCTACAATTTTCAAACCAGTTTCAGCAATAGGTTTCTTACCTACTGTGAAAGCAAAGATGGCTGAGTCATTTTTAGTGAAATAGAACTTTTCACCTGGTTTCGCTTCTATTTCGTTTCCAAGCAGTTTTTCAGTGAAGCCATTTTCTTCGAGCATTTTTTTCGCTGTACTTACTGCATAGAAATTACATGGACTATTGTCAATGAAGTTAAGCAAAGATGTTATTTGTTTATCCATAATTCAGAAGGTGTTTAAGGATTGATTATAAATCAGTGTTGGAAGAATTATAGTATGCAGCGTGCATAGCACGGAGCACATTACATAATGTTTGCCCCCAGTAAGTGCGGAAATCAGATTTGCAAAGCCCTATCAACTCAATCTGAGCCTCGGTAGGCGCGTCTTTGATAGTGGCGATGAAATTGAAAAACACTTGATACAAGTCGGCAAGGTTTTCGCTAATGGACGACGCTATAGGGGTGTCGCTATATTTCATATCTTCAACAAACACCTCTAAATATACATCTTCCTCAGCCAAAACTCGGCTCATCACCTCGCGCACCTGATTATACACATCTTCCGTGAGATACGGTTCAATGCTATAGTCACTGAACGTGAAGTCGCGCTCCAAATCATGTGCAATGATATAGATGCGTGGCAGAATTTTCAGCATATTTGCAAGAAAATCTTCACGGGTAGCCGATTCTGCATGTTCTACCGCCTGGCAAAATTCATTTGTCAAGGCAATGAACGAAAGACTATTGGGAGCAAGTTTTTTTTGTTCACTCATCATGTAAATATATTTTATTTTTCAAAATATAGCGATATACATCGTCGGGAAGATAAAACGACATATTCTTCATCATCTTCAAGCCTTCCCTTATCTCGGTTGACGACAGTTCCACAAGCGGAGCCTCAATCATCGTGACACTCGACGCAAAGCGAGCAGGCAACTCAGTATCATATCCGCTGCGAGGATAAACCAGCACCTTGAATTTCTCCAAGATTTCTTCGTAGCGGTCCCACTTGTCGAACGACACCCAGTTGTCGGCACCAATAACAAGGTAGAACTCGTGCTGTGGAAATTTGCTTTGCAACGCATTCAGCGTGTCGATGGTGTAAGACGGTCGTGGCAGACTGAATTCAAAACCAGATGTCTCCACATTCTCCAATTTACTCGACACCATTTCCACCATACGCAAGCGTTCGGTGTCGTGATGCTCACCTTGAGCCACCTTAAAGGGATTCAGTGGCGAAACCATCAGCCAAAGCCTATCCAAGCCACAATTTTGAATCACATAATTAGCAATGATAGCGTGACCAGTGTGAATGGGGTTGAATGTTCCGCCGAAAATTCCTATCTTCATTCGACTATGGTTATTTAGTAACGAACTCGGTGATTAACGCACGCACTTCAGCCACTGCCTTTTCAAGGTTGTCGTTCACCACCACCTTATCATATTTAGGGGCAAACGACATTTCGTATTCAGCCTTATCCACGCGTTTTTGAATGTCGGCTTCCGAATCTGTGGCACGGCCTACGAGTCTGCGGCGCAGTTCTTCCACACTTGGTGGCATCACAAAAATCGACAATGCCTGGTCGCCATAAATCTTCTTCACATTCACGCCGCCTGCCACATCCACATCAATGATGGCATTCTTACCCTCGGAATTGATACGTTGGATTTCGCTTTTAAGTGTGCCGTAATATCTGCCAGCATACACTTCCTCGTATTCGGCAAACTCATTGTTGGCGATACGTGCTTTGAAGTCTTCTTCAGTAAGGAAGTAGTATTCTTTGCCGTGCTTCTCATTACCACGGGGGCTACGAGTGGTGGCTGAAATAGAGAATTCCAACTTCAATTTCTCATCATCGATGATATGGCTGATGATGGTTGATTTTCCAGAACCTGATGGCGCAGATAATATGATTAATTTAATGTCTGACATTCTGATTTTTTACAATACGTTAAGAACCTGTTCCTTGATTTGCTCCAAATGGTCTTTCATCTCCACTACCAACTTCTGAAGTTCTGCCTGATTGGCTTTTGAGCCAGTAGTGTTGATTTCACGTCCCATTTCCTGAGAGATAAATCCAAGTTTTTTACCTTGGTTATCACCGTCGGCCATTGTTGCCAAGAAATAGTTGAGATGGTTTTGCAGACGGATTTTCTCTTCCGTAATATCAAGTTTCTCGATATAGAAAATCAATTCTTGCTCAAAGCGGTTGTTGTCCACAGTCACGCCTTCGAGTTTCTGAAGCGACTCGTAGATGCGCGCCTTGATTTTCTCCACACGCGAGTGCTCGTAGGGTTCTATGCTGTTGAGCAAATCTTGAATGGCTGCGATTTTTTCTTTGAAGAATGTTTCAAGTCGGGCACCTTCCTGCACACGGAAAGCCACCAAGCCATCGAGTGCTTCAGCCACCACTTCTTTCACAGCCTCCATTTCTTCGTCGCTCACCTCCGAAACGTTCACATCGCTTTTCAGCGCGTCGGGCAAGCGGAGTAGAGTGGCATACCAGTCTTCTGGTTCAGAAATGCCTAATTCTGTAGCCATGTCCTGAAGTTGCGCCTTATATTGCTTCAACACTGAAAGGTTAATGCTTACAGAGGCTGCGCCTTCAATTGGTTCGCAAAACACATACAAGTCCACCTTGCCGCGATTAAGTTTATGAGCCACCATATTACGCAGGTCAAGTTCCAATGCACGATAGCCCTGGGGCACGCGAACCGACAAATCGAGTTGTTTACTATTTAATGATTTGACTTCAGCCGTGATTTTCTTGTTATTAATCACTTTGACAGCCTTGCCAAACCCTGTCATTGATAAAATCATTGTGTATTATAATTTATTTATACGCAAATTTACTGCTAATATTCGTAAAAGAGGGAATAAAAGGAAGATTTTTGTTAATTTTGCAGAGAAAAAAGTACGACACATGGCAAATATACTAAATATCGAGACTTCCACAAGCGTTTGCTCAGTGGCACTCACCTCTAATGGGGAGGTGCTCGAACACAGAGAAAATTACGAGGGACAAAAACACGCCACCCTGCTGAGCGCATATATTCAAGACATCATGCGCTATGCCACCTCCAGAGATATCAAACTCGACGCAATAGCGGTGAGCATCGGTCCTGGTTCTTACACAGGTTTGAGAATTGGTCTCTCTGAGGCAAAAGGACTGGCGTTTGGATTGGATATTCCACTCATTGGCGTGAACACGCTCAAACTCCTGACCGTGACCACAATGTTTGCCCATTTCTTCGACGACGAATCCACTCTTTTCGTGCCGATGATCGACGCAAGACGAATGGAGGTTTACACGGCAGTTTACAACAACGCCTTGCAAGAAACGCTTGCACCACAACCGATGATTATTGACGAAAACTCGTTTGCGGACCTACTTCGCGACCACCATTTGGTGTTCTGCGTCAATGGTGCCGATAAGGTGAAAACCGTTATCAATCACCCAAATGCAGAATTTATCGAGGGTGTGAAACCTGTGGCATTGTCAATGATGGCACTTTCGGAGAAGGCTTTCAGAGAGGGCGATTTCATTGATGTGGCATACTCCACACCTCTTTACCTGAAAGATTTTCAGGTCACAAAATCAAAGAAAAAACTTTTCTAATTTCAATAGTTGAGTTTTTATCGTTAATTTTGTATTTTAATTTTGCAACAACAAAACTTATATGCTCGATTACAATACACAACTGAAGAAACTGGCATTGCCAGAATACGGACGCAACATTCAGCAGATGGTGGACTACTGCTGCAAAATTGAGGATAGAGAAGAGCGCACCAGATGCGCCTATTCCATTATCCGATCAATGGGCAACTTATTTCCACACCTGCGCGATGAAGCCGACTACAAGCATAAACTGTGGGACCACTTGGCTATCATGAGCGACTTCAAATTAGACATCGACTATCCTTGCGAAATCGTGAAGGAGGAAAATTTGGAGAGCAAGCCTGAACCAATGACTTACAAATTGGAGAACATCAAATTTCGCCATTATGGTAAAACCATTGAGCGAATGATTGAACGTGCTTGCGAATATCCTGAAGGCGAGGAAAGAGACGCTTTGGTGATGCTGATTGCCAACCACATGAAGAAACTGATTTTCCAAATCAGCAAAGAAGATGTGGACGATGCCAAGATTTTCAAGGATTTAGCATTCTTCTCAAAGGGCAAAATCCAAATCAGTGCCGACACGAAGGCGCTTCACGAATTTAAAGAAGCACCTGTTGCCGCTAAAACCACAGCAAAAAAGAAAAAGAAAAAATAAAGCACGATGATCACACGCGATGAACTCATAGAAATAGGCGTTTACAACAAACCTCACGGTGTGAATGGCGAGATTTCGGCAACGATAGACTGCGAACTCGACATTCTGTCGCAGTTTTCGTGCCTCATTAGCGATATCGACGGTATTTTTGTGCCTTTCTTCGTAAGTTCCAAGCGTGGAAAAACGGCACAAACTGTGCTGCTGCAAATCGACGGTATCAACAACGAAAGTGAAGCCACTCTGCTGGTGAACAAAACCATTTTCGTGAAGAAAAACGAGTTCGACAAGTTGGCGAAAGATTACGACTCCGACGAAATGCCCATTGACTACTTCATTGGCTACAAAGCCATTATCAACGAGGACACAGTAGGGGAGATTGTTGACGTGGACGATTCTACCGCCAACGTGCTTTTCCGCATTGAAGTGGACGACAAGGAATTGCTTGTCCCCGCTGTTGACGAGTTTGTGGTCGGCATCGACACCGAAAACGAGACGATTGAACTCGATGTGCCCACCGAATTATTGGATTTATAAACAAAAAAATACATCAAACTATGGAATTTGACGAAAATAAGGCTATTGACTACATTAAAGCCCACGTTGAGAACCCAGACATCGCAAAATACGATGACGATGACATTTTGCTGGTGATTGACACCATTTTTGAATATTTCGAAAAGTATGATGAAAACGAAGACTTCGACGACGACAACGAAGAGGTTATCGCCTATGTGAAGAAGCAACTGGCAAAAGACAAGGACAATGCCATTAGCCTCGACCATATTGCCGAAATCGTGGAAGCAGAGACAGCATACGAAAACACTCTTGACGATTAAAGCAATGAAAGTCAATAAACATATCCGTTATCTCATCGCAATGCTGGCTATATGCGCCTGTTTCATTTGCGATGCGAAAAAAGTGGTTGATATCTATGAACTGACTTTTGACGAAAACGTAAGCTCGCCAGCAATCGTAAAAGAAAAAATAGCGCAGCGAGTGCAAGATTTTCAGAACAAGCAAGCCATCGACCTCATCAACAACAATCTTGAAGTGGAGATGATGCGAAATGGCGAGGTGATTATCGTCACCATTCCCGCCGATGAACTTTTCGCCCCAAACGACACCATTTTGATGAGCAAGAGCAAGGACACGCTTAGCAAACTGCTGAAGTTCACAAAAACTCCAGGCATGTATAAAATGCTGCTGGTGATGCACAGCGACAACACCGGCACCCACGAATACTCAACACGCCTGACCAGCGCGCGCGTCAATTCGGTGTTCGACTGGTTTGATGCAAACGGCAGCACCCAATCGGTGGTGCCATACGCATTCGGCGACATTCAGCCACTCAAAGACAACAATTCTATGGAAAAACGCCGATTAAACCGTCGTTTGGAAATCTACATTGTGCCTGGTGAGGAAATGCTGGAACAAGCAAAAAGCGGTAAAGTGACTGGCAAAACGATTATCAAAAAAAGAAAATAAAAACATAATAATAAGAAATGGCAAAAGAATTAAAAGACTTAACCAAGAGAGCCGACAACTACTCTCAATGGTACAACGAGCTTGTAATCAAAGCCGACCTCGCTGAGCAATCTGCCGTGCGTGGCTGTATGGTTATCAAGCCTTATGGTTATGCAATTTGGGAAAAGATGCAACACCAACTCGACACTATGTTTAAAGAAACCGGTGTGCAAAACGCATATTTCCCATTGCTGATTCCTAAATCATTCCTCAGCAAGGAAGCCGACCACGTGGAAGGTTTCGCTAAAGAATGTGCAGTGGTCACTCACTATCGCCTCAAAAACAATCCTGACGGACAGGGCGTGGTAGTTGACCCAGAAGCTCGCCTCGAAGAAGAACTCATTATCCGCCCAACCAGCGAAACCATCATCTGGAACACATACCGCAACTGGATCAACTCATATCGCGACCTCCCATTGCTCGTGAACCAATGGGCAAACGTGTTCCGCTGGGAAATGCGCACACGCTTGTTCCTCCGCACAGCAGAATTCCTCTGGCAAGAAGGCCACACAGCCCACGCCACCAAGGAAGAAGCAGAGGCTAAGGCTATCGAAATGCTGAATGTATATGCCGATTTCGCAGAAAAATATATGGCAGTGCCTGTAGTGAAGGGTGTAAAGACTGCTAACGAACGCTTTGCTGGCGCACTCGAAACCTACACCATCGAAGCTATGATGCAAGATGGCAAGGCTTTGCAGAGTGGCACATCGCACTTCTTGGGTCAAAACTTCGCAAAGGCATTCGATGTGAAGTTTATCAACAAAGAAAACAAACTTGATTACGTTTGGGCTACATCTTGGGGTGTTTCCACTCGCTTGATGGGTGCGCTTATCATGACCCACAGCGACGACAACGGTTTGGTGCTTCCTCCAAAGTTGGCTCCAATTCAAGTGGTGATTGTGCCTATCTATCGTAGCCAAGAGCAACTCGACACTATCAACGCCAAGGTGGCTCCTATCGTAGAGAACCTGAAAAAGCAAGGTATTTCTGTGAAGTACGACAACGCCGACAACAAGCGCCCTGGCTTTAAATTCGCTGACTACGAACTCAAGGGTGTGCCTGTACGCCTCGTGCTTGGTGCTCGCGACATTGAAAATGGCACTATCGAAGTGATGCGCCGTGATACGCTCGAAAAAGAAACTGTATCAATCGAGGGCATCGAAGGATATGTAGAGAAACTGCTCGATGATATTCAGAACAACATCTACACCAAGGCATTGAACCACCGTCTTGAAATGACTACCAAAGTTGACACTTGGGAAGATTTCAAAACTCAAATTGAAAAGGGCGGTTTCATTCTTGCTCACTGGGACGGCACTACCGAAACAGAAGAAAAAATCAAAGAAGAAACCAAAGCCACAATCCGCTGCATTCCTCTCGACGGCGAGGAAGAAGAAGGCAAGTGCATCTACACTGGCAAGCCCAGCAAACGCCGTGTGATCTTCGCCCGCAACTACTAATAGTCAGAGCGATATACCAAAATATCAGAGGCTGTGTCACCATGGTGACACAGCCTCATTTCTTTATATTGAATGCTGATTACAAAACTTTTGAAAATCTGATTTTTGATTTATAGGTGGGGAACGACATATCTAATATCACACCACTTTCAAAAAATCCGTTCACATCATCATCAATGGGGCGGAATGTGGAGTCAATCCAAAAGGCTTTGTAATTGTCGTTGAAAATGGTTTTGGTCAATCTGCCTTTAAGCATACCTTCGTGCCATTCGCTTTTTCCAACTTGCGCGCCCGACACATAAATAATGTCGAAGCCATCGCCAGTTGCCACCAAGGCTATTCTGTATTTACCACCGAGGCGTGCTATGCCATCGTCCATGTCCCTGTCAAGATACTCCCAATAACCCTCGAAAGGATTTTTTGACTGTGCAAAATGTGCTTCGAGTTTATCTTTAGTCCAAGCGGTCATAATCTTTGTGGTTTCACATTTTTCGTAGGAGAGCACGGTTCGTTCCACTTGCATTTCTCCATCGGGTGCCACCATCAATCCCATTACATCTCCACGGTCTTCCTTAGGAATATCAGCCGTAAACAATTCCTTCAACCGCTTGTCGCCAACCAACACATTCACAGTATTTTTCTGCACATCCACACACAAGGAATTAACACCATCATACAGATTAATATCAGAGCCGACAATCTGCTCCTTCACAAGCGCCACATTCTTGTGATCCACTTTGTGAAGCGACACTTTCACTTGTCGCTCATCACACATTTCGTCGTAAGGGTGAGTGTTATAAGCCGTCATTTCTAAGGTATAGTAGTTTGACGGATTTTTATAAAACAATACCATGCCACAGGCAGGGGAGAGGCGACCGTTTTTCTTGGCTTTACAGTTGGAAAACCTCACCAAATATCTGTATTGTTCGTCGCTTACCGTGCGTTTGCTCAACACCAGCATCGTAGTGTCGAAAGGATTACTCACCGATAGCCCTTGTTCTCCGAACTGCACTTGTGGAGCAGGGGTAAAGTCGTGGAAAGAGTTAAACGACGCATTGTAGTGCCATATTGTTTCAGCCCCTGCAACGAACAGAGAGGACAAACCCACAATCAAAAGAATGAGATATTTATTCATGCGATTAGTTATCAATTTTAAGCAAAGTTAAAGAAAATAGCGAAACCGAGCGATGAAATGGCACTAAAAATCATGTCTGCTTATCAAAAAAGGAAATATTTAGATTTTTTTTACTAACTTTGCAAACTGCATTTTGTGCAGCACAATAATGGAATTAATCATATCTACTATATTAGGATGTTTTGCTATTGGCGTTATTCTTTCTGCGCCAATGGGTCCTATTGGCATACTTTGCGTGCAGCGCACTCTGAATAAGGGTCGCGAAGCCGGTTGGTGGACAGGTCTTGGTGCAGCCATATCCGACTTGCTCTACTGCTTGCTTACAGGTATGGGTATGTCGTTTGTCAATAAAGTGATAGAGAGCAATCAGGCTCCTATTCAAATTATCGGTAGTGCCATTCTTTTGGTGTTTGGCTTCTTCCTCATCAAGAGAAATCCTGCCACCGAAATCAAAGACACCTCCGACAAGAAGGAAAACCACTATCAGGAAATGGGCACAGGCTTCCTGCTCACCTTGTCGAATCCGCTGATTGTATTCCTTATCATTCCACTATTCGCTCGCTTTGGTTTTCCATCTACTGATATGCCTTGGCCACTTATCATCGTGGGGTATGGCGTAATATTGCTGGGAGCGATTGTGTGGTGGACCCTTATCACTTACTTGGTGAATGCTGTAAGGTCGCACTTCAACATCCGAAGCATGTGGGTTATCAACATCGTGATAGGTGTGATTATCCTCATTCTCTCTATTTACGGTCTTATTACCGGTTTGATGTATTATTTCAACTAACCATCATGGCAAAATCAGCACAATTCCTTCGTTGCAACGCGCTCGATGCTTTAAGCATGAAAGAGTGCGGTGAGTATATTGAAAACAATTTCCAAAAACTATATGTCGATACCGTAAACTGGCCATCAGTTACAGCCTATCAACCTATTTGCGCAGTGATGGGCGCATACTCTGACAAATATCTCTATGCTCATTTCGTGGTGAGAGAAAACGGAATTTTAGCTGAAAACTGCAAGAATTTAAGCCCTGTGGCAAACGATAGCTGTGTGGAGTTTTTCCTGAAAACTTCCACAAGCGACGAATATTGGAACTTTGAATTTAATTGCATTGGAGCAGTGAACGCCAGCCACAGAGTCACACGCCCTAACGCCATTCGCCTCACCGACGAAGAAATCGCATCAATCAAGCGCCATTCCTCTTGCGGCACAGAGCCTTTTGGCGAAAAACCAGGCATTCACACCTGGACCTTAACCATTGCCATTCCACTCACACTCATCGGCATCAATAGCGCAGACATGCCCTCTCACATTTCTGGCAATTTCTACAAATGCGCAGGAAAAGCCACTCATCCACATTACCTTTCATGGGCACCAATCAAATCAGAAAAGCCAAACTTCCACCTTCCAGAATTCTTCGCGCCAATCCAACTCGTGTAATCCAAAGCAAAATTGAGGGATAAACCTGCGCTGATTTTGTTAAGGAATGTTATTATTTGTGGGGAAGTTGTCATAAATGTATTTTTCCTGACTTCGTCATTGCGTCACCCAAAAATCCTCATCAAAAAGTTTAGCTATTTTCTGATGCCTTGTCATCAGCATGGTTTGTGTATAAACCTCCTTGTTTAGGCTGTTCCTGTATCCAGTCTTTTACTTCCTGACTTTCGTTCTTTATCTTCGCACCTATTATATACTTATAGCCACGTGCCTCAAGTTCCGCTATGTTGGCATTGTTCATCAGACCGGAGTCAGCCACCACAACGAAGTTTTCCAATCCGTATTTGCTTATAAACTCGTTTATCGTCGGCAGCATCGTGTAGTTATAAAATACGTTTTTTTTGAGTGACGAAGTCAGGAAACAGACGAATGGTTAAGACGTAGAATTCGTATGTGTATATGGAAAGTTTGGAAGAAGGTCAAGACAAAAGTGGCAAACCTCATCAGATGTGGTATTAATAAATGCCAAGCATACGAATGGGGTAATACTCGCAAAGGCTACTGGCGTATAGCTGACAGCTACATACTGCATGGAGCAATAACAAATGAGCTTCTAAGTAGGACAGGGTATACTACTTTAATGGGGGCGTATCTTGAATGGCATCCAAAATAGGAACCGCCGTATGCGGAACCGCATGTACGGTGGTGTGAGAGGTCGGTAAACACGAAAATAGGAGATAAACACCTATAATTAGTGTTTACCTCCTACTCGATTGCCCTAATAGACATCTACTTATTTCTTTTTAAATACAAGCCGGAAAGGCTGCGATATTTACAACAAAAGAGCCTGCTGTGTCTAATTGGCTTGCATCAAACATACCGAGTCCAATTGAAACAGCTTCGTTTTCATCATCTGCATTAACAGTTATGGTAACGAAGTCTGCGTCTGTTGTTATTTCTACTTGGTAGAGATTCATAACTTTATCTCCTTTATATAATCTGCAACGGCTTTTTGCCATTCAATAGTGAATGTTTTACCGTCCTGATAGGCATAGAATGTGATAGAATCTCTGCCTGTCAGGTATTTTGACTCTATCTCATACACTTTTATTTCTCCATTATAAGAGCATTCTACTCTTAACATTTCAAAGGTTGAGCTATCGTTAAACTTACATTTATAATTGTTGGTTTCTCTGTTAAAGTTGACGTTTCTCTGGATTATTTTCACTCCATTTATAGGATAACAAGATTGTGTAGCTCTTGCTTTTATTGTTGTCGTTTTCATAGAAGAAATGAAGTGTTCTGCTGATCCAATAACATGTCTGCGTCTCAATTTACTTAGCAACGCTCTGAACTCTGCATTCACCGTGTTATCGTTTTTGTCCAGGTTTAGAGGCGGATTCAGCTCTGCGATAAGTTTGTCTTCCATCGACTCAGGGTCGGCATTTTCAACAAAGGCAAGTAGCAGATTGTTCTTCATCCATTTTGTCAACTTTTCTTCATCAGCCGGTTTGAATTTTTCATGTTTTGAATCACCCTCTTTTCGTGGTATTAAATCATATCCGAAAAGGCTACCTATTGATTTCCTCAAAGTTGAACGACTTGCGTCATTGCCAATAAAGTGAATGCGGTAGACCCTCTGTCTGAGACTCTCACTTGCAATACCTGTATAGATTGCTTGATAAGTGTTACCATCTAAAGTGACTTCTGGTATTTGGGGGTTAATGTCTACTTGAGGTAACTGACTTCCTTTGCGTAAAAGGAAAACATAATTACCAGCTACATTTGGGAGCATATTGCTGTCCATTGTCATTGGATCGAAAATTTTGAAATTTGCCATGTTATAAGTGTTTTTTGCAAAAGTAGTATTTTGCTAAGAATGCACCAAAATTTTTAAGAGAATTCTAATAAAATAGGTAGCCTAACTCCTTGCCCCCCAATGAGTGACATATAATCGTACCCCCAATGGGTGACATGTAAATGAACCCCATAAGTGCGCCATTGCTCGTGGCCATTAAGGTCATTTGTCATTAAAGACTTCTTATGGTTCTTCCTGTATCTGGAGCGATAGAACACTAGATTTTTTTTAATAATCAATGTCGCCGAAGGCGGCGAATCATGGTGGCGTAAGAACTTTAAAAATCCTGATTATGTAATGAGCATGTTGGGAGCAGGCACATCGGAAGGGGCTGATAAAAAAAAAGGGAATAGGTGAGTTGAAAATGGGATGTTTCAACCGTCCCCTATGTGTACGCTCGCCTGACTTCGTCATTGCGTCACCCAAAAATCCTCATCAAAAAGTTTAGCTATTTTCTGATGCCTTGTCATCAGCATGGTTTGTGTATAAACCTCCTTGTTCAGAGGTAGCTTAACCTATATGGTTGTGATTGTCTTTGCCAATGCAAGCACCTTGTCTACGCTCATCTTGATCTCTGAGACTGTTCCAATTCCTTGTACACTTTCAAAGCCACAAAACAGATACATCTATGGGCCTCGATTCGTTTGCGTGTAAAATGGAACATAGGACGTATCTCTATCTTTGATTTTGCTATGCGGAAAGCCCGTTCCACATGCCAAAAGTTGTGATATGCAGCATAAACTTCTTGTATCGGTATGTCAGTATTTGTGAGATATCCTTTTAGACCATCCCAACGAGAATCGTCAGCAACACGGTCATAGTTGATAGTAACTTTCACTTCACCATCCATGGATAAGAACTTATTGTAACATCTTTTGTTGATGTTGCCTTTAGTGAGCGCACCATGCTTGTAAGCCTTTTCCAACCTGCGTATTCCCTTCTCTCGGTTATAAGCATCTTTCTTTGCGCGGTCATCTGTATAGCCGACCAGGAGACGACGTCCCCCTCATTTGTCATATTCAACCATCTGGCAGTCTAGCTTAGGCTGTTCCTGTATCCAGTCTTTCACTTTCTGACTTTCGTTCTTTATCTTCGCACATTATATGCAACTCCAATTGTGGCAAGTTCCTTCATCTTGCCACCGATTTTCTCGACAACTATAACTCCGATATTGCCGGAACGATGCCTTTTCTTTCTGATAAACATAGTTAAAATACCTTTTGCGTCACCCAATATAAGGTGACGCAAAGATACAAAATATTGCTTATCAACCAGTTATAAAATACGTGTTTTTTGAGTGACGAAGTCAGGCCCTCGCACATTTCTGGCAATTTCTACAAATGCGCAGGAAAAGCCACTCATCCACATTACCTTTCATGGGCGCCAATCAAATCAGAAAAGCCCAACTTCCACCTTCCAAAATTCTTTGCGCCAATCCAACTCCTGTAATTTCAAGCAAAATTGAGTGATAAGTCCGCGTGGTTTTGTTAAAGAAAGTTATCATTTGTGGGGAAGTTGTCATAAATGTATTTTTCTTTTGCGTAATCTGAATGGTTTATTAATAAATTTTAATAGCGATTAATGCTTTGGTATTCTGCTCGTTTTTGTGTAATTTTGCATAGTTTTTGTGCCGTTTTGGGAGCTATTTCCTCTCAAAGCGATACTGCAACTCTGAAATAACAAATTAAAATTATACTAAACAACAAATTATGAGTTTGAATATCATTGTGCTGGCTAAGCAGGTGCCCGATACCCGCAACGTTGGCAAAGATGCTATGAAGGCCGACGGCACTATCAACCGTGCGGCACTTCCTGCTATCTTCAACCCTGAAGATTTAAACGCATTGGAGCAAGCCCTTCGCTTGAAGGAGCAGCATCCTGGTTCCACTATCGGTATGCTCACCATGGGTCCTCCACGTGCAGGTGAAATTATTCGTCAAGGTTTGTACCGCGGTGCCGACACAGGCTGGTTGCTTACCGACCGCCTTTTCGCTGGTGCCGACACATTGGCAACCAGCTACGCCCTTGCCACAGCCATCAAGAAAATCAGCGCTGAAAAGCCTGTTGATATCGTGATTGGTGGCCGTCAGGCTATCGACGGCGACACTGCCCAAGTGGGTCCACAGGTGGCTCAAAAGCTCGGTTTGAACCAAGTGACCTACGCCGAAGAAATCCTCAAGGTGGAAAATGGCGTTGCCACTATTCGCCGCATGATCGACGGTGGTGTGGAAACTGTGGAAGCTCCACTTCCAGTGGTAATCACTGTGAACGGTAGCGCAGCTCCTTGCCGCCCATGCAACGCTAAGCTGGTGATGAAATACAAATACGCCACTTGCCCAATGGAGCGCACTGGCGAAGAACCTTGGAAAGAACTCTACAACGAGCGTCCATACCTCACACTCAACGAATGGAGCGTGGCTGACGTGGACGGCGACCCACAACAGTGCGGTTTGAGCGGTTCGCCTACAAAAGTGAAGACCGTGAAGAACATCGTGTTCCAAGCCAAGGAAAGCAAGACCCTCACCGGCAGCGATGAAGACATTGCTGGCTTGATTGAAGAATTATTGGAAGAAAAAATTATTGGTTAATAGTAGTACACAACGACAATGAATAACGTATTTGTATATTGCGAGATTGAAGGCACTACTGTTGCCGAAGTATCTCAAGAATTGCTCACCAAGGGCCGCAAATTGGCTAACGAACTTGGTGTGGAGCTCGAAGCTGTTGTAGCTGGTACTGATATTAAGGGTAAGGTGGAAGACCAAATTCTCCCTTACGGTGTTGACAAACTCCACGTTTTCGATGCTGAAGGCTTGTTCCCCTACACTTCTGCCCCTCACACCTCAGTGCTGGTGAACCTCTTTAAGGAAGAAAAGCCACAAATCTGCCTCATGGGCGCAACTGTGATTGGCCGTGACCTCGGTCCACGCGTTTCTTCTTCACTTTTCAGCGGTCTTACCGCCGACTGCACAGAACTTGAAATCGGTGAATACAACGACATCAAGACTAAGAAGCACTACGACAATCTGCTCTATCAGATTCGTCCTGCTTTTGGCGGCAATATTGTGGCTACTATCGTCAACCCCGAAAACCGTCCACAAATGGCAACCGTTCGCTCTGGCGTGATGCAGAAAGCCATTTACGAAGGCAAGGCTAAGGGCGAGGTGGTTTATCCAGAAGTGGCAAAATATGTTCCAACCACAGATTTCGTGGTTAAGGTTATCGACCGCCACGTGGAAGCAGCTAAGCACAACCTCAAGGGTGCGGCAATCGTAGTGGCTGGTGGCTACGGCGTGGGCAGCAAGGAAGGTTTCGACCAACTCTTCACCCTCGCAAAAGAACTCCACGGCGAAGTGGGTGCATCTCGTGCGGCAGTTGATGCCGGCTGGGTGGCAGCTGATCGCCAAGTGGGTCAAACTGGTGTTACCGTTCACCCAAAGGTGTATATCGCTTGCGGTATCTCTGGTCAGATTCAGCACATCGCTGGTATGCAAGAGGCTGGTATCATCATCTCTATCAACAACGACCCAGATGCTCCAATCAACAAGATTGCCGACTACGTGATCAATGGCACTGTGGAAGAAGTGGTTCCAAAACTCATCAAGTATTACAAGCAAAATTCAAAGTAATACTTCAGAAGGTAAGAAGTTAAAGAAGTTAAGAAGTTAAGACAATACCTTTTGATTATGGCTGTCACTTACAGTTTCGAAAATCTTCAAGTTTGGCAAAAAGCCCATGCTTTTGTGCTTTTCGTATATAAGGTTACACGCCAATTTCCAACAGACGAGAAATATGGTCTTACTTCTCAATTTCGAAGAGCCGCAGTTTCAATAGAAGCGAATATTGCGGAAGGGTACAAGAAAATCGGGAAATCCGATAAATTGCGATTCTTCAATATCGCTCAAGGAAGTTTGGAAGAATGTAGAGATTATCATATCCTCTCAAGGGATTTGGAGTTTCTCAAACCAAATGATTTTGATAAGATGCGCTCACTGATTGAAGAAACAAGCAAACTGCTCAATGGCTATTGTAAAGCAATTATAAATAATGTTGCGACAAGCCAAGATGATTTATAACAAGCAACAGGTGTTGAAGTTACAAGCAAAAAGACATTCGTCTTAATTTCTTAACTTCATAACTTCTTAACTTCAAAATTAACTTCCAGCTTCTTAAGATTTAATCATTTAATAAAGAACAAAAGCTTAATATTACAGTTATGGCTAATTACTATACTGATCATCCTGAAATTGAATTCCACTTGAGCCATCCGCTCATGAAGCGAATTGTTGATCTCAAGGAACGTAATTACGAAGATAAAGACAAGTTTGCCGATGCTCCTGTATGCTATGAGGACGCTATCGAAAACTACAAGCGTATTCTCGACATCACAGGTGATGTTGCAGCCAACATCATCGAACCAAACTCTGAAGATGTTGACCTCGAAGGTCCTCACTTGGAAAACGGTCGCATGATTTATGCAAGCAAAACTTACGAGAACCTCGACGCTACCCGCAAGGCTGGCCTTTGGGGCGTGTCGATGCCTCGCCGCTACGGTGGTTTGAATCTTCCTAACACCACATTCTCAATGTTGAGTGAAATCATTTCAGCTGCCGACGCTGGTTTCCAAAATGTGTGGAGCCTCCAGAGCTGTATCGACACCCTCTACGAATTTGGTAGCGAAGAACAACGCCAAAAATACATTCCTCGCATCTCTGCTGGCGAAACCATGTCGATGGACTTGACCGAACCTGATGCAGGTTCCGACCTCCAACGCGTGATGCTCAAAGCCACTTTCGATGAAGAAAACAACTGCTGGCGCTTGAACGGTGTGAAGCGTTTCATCACCAACGGCGACTCTGATATTCACTTGGTGCTCGCTCGCTCTGAAGAAGGCACTAAGGACGGTCGTGGCTTGTCAATGTTTATCTACGACAAGCGTGACGGCGGCGTAGATGTTCGCCACATTGAGCACAAGCTCGGTATTCACGGTTCACCAACATGCGAACTTACCTATAAGAACGCAAAGGCAGAACTCTGCGGTAGCACTCGCCTCGGCCTTATCAAATATGTGATGGCATTGATGAACGGTGCTCGCCTCGGTATCGCCGCTCAATCAGTGGGTGTGGAACAAGAAGCTTACAACGAAGCCCTCGCTTACGCTAAAGAACGCGCTCAGTTTGGCAAAAAGATTATCAACTTCCCAGCCGTTTACGATATGCTCAGCCGCATGAAGGCAAAACTCGACGCTGGCCGCTCAATTCTTTACCAAACCGCTCGCTACGTTGATATCTACAAGGCACTCGAAGACATCGCTCGCGACCGCACGCTCACTCCAGAAGAGCGCAAGGAAATGAAGCTTTATTCTCGCCTTGCCGATGCGTTCACTCCACTGGCAAAGGGTATGAACTCTGAATACGCCAACCAAAACGCTTACGATGCTATTTCGGTTCACGGTGGTTCGGGCTTCATCATGGAATACAAGTGCCAACGCTTGTTCCGCGACGCTCGTATCTTCTCTATCTACGAAGGTACTACACAACTTCAAGTGGTGGCAGCTATCCGCTATGTGACCAACGGCACTTACCTTGGTATCATCAAGGAAATGCTCGAAAAAGAAGTGGCTCCTGAATTCCAAGCATTGAAAGACCGTGTGGCTAAGATGGTAGAAAAGTATGAAGACGCTATCAACTATGTGAAGGCTGCTGGCAACAACGACCTCCACGACTTCTTGGCACGCCGCCTCTACGAAATGACAGCAGAAATCATCATGTCGCTCCTTATCCTCGACGACGCTACCCGTGCTCCAGAACTCTTCGCTAAGAGCGCTAACGTATATGTTCGCTACGCTGAAGGCACTGTTGCTGGTCACTATGCTTACATCAAGGAATTTAAGGCAGAAGACCTCGCTGATTTCCTCGCAGCTGCTCCAGAAGAAGCACCTGCTGAATAATCTTTCACAGCGAAATAATTAAAACACTTTATATTAAAGATGCCGCCACACTGCTGGTGGCATCTTTTTTTTGAAAAAAGTTTAGTTTTTGCGTAGCGATAGGGCGCGTTTTGTGTTATTATAATAGAAACGCAAAATAAACGACGATGGAGATACAAGAGTTTATCACAGAAGCAGAGCACCTGCGGAGCCACTTGCTCAGTCAGGCAAAGCACTATCTGGGCGATGCTGACAGTGCTGAAGATGCTGCGCAAGAAACTCTTGTCAGGCTATGGTTGGCAAAAGACCGGATACCCGATGCCACAAAAATGAGGAATATGGCATCGGTGGTTTGCAAAAACGTTTTCCTCAACATATTGCGCGATGCCAAATCCTGCGTCGCCATCGATAGGGCAGAATCAGTTGCTGGGACTGGGAACCCGGAAAAGCAACTGGTAGAGCAGGAGAATTTGCGGAATTTGCAACAAGGCATTCGCTCGCTGAGCGATAAGCAACGAGCCATCATCAGAATGCGCAATGTGGAAAACTTGTCGTATGCCGACATCGCAAAAATCATAGGCACCACGGAATCATCAGTGCGCGGTATGATAAGTAAAGCAAGAATGCAGTTACTAAATCAAATGAAAGGAGTCAAGTTATGAAACAAAAAGAATATATAGCATCGCTTCTTGAAAAGTTTCTTGAAGGGCAGAGCACGGAAGCCGAAGAGCAAACGCTTTCGGAATACTTTGACAGAGCCGACAATGTGCCTGCTGAATGGGCTGCATATCAAGAGCTGTTTCGTAGCTTTACGACTGATGCTTATGATTTCAGCAATGAGGAAATCGACGCCATGCTTGCACCCACTCCTTCAAAAAAGGGAATTGTGGTGAGCTTGCTGCGATGGAGTGCAGTGGCTTGTGCGATAATAGCCGTGCTGGCAGGAGCGTGGCTGTATTATAAGGACATCGCACCATCTCCTACAATATCACAAAAGCCTGTCATTACCCAAAATGAGGTAAAAAAAGTGGCAGAGAAAAACGGAGAGGATAAAAAAGTTACAATGCGAGAAAAAATAGAAAGCCCTACACTTTTGGCACACAAGGAGCAGCAGCCAGCAATGAAGCATCGCAAAAAGGCAAAGCGCATTGCCGAGAAAGAGGTTCAAACTCCAACCACCGATGAAGTCTGCACCACCGAACTGCTCGAAACGGTGAGTGTGCTCACCACGATGGACGCAGAATATGCGTCAATCACTGCCAAGCCACACAAAAATGGCTTTTTGGTGAATGTGATGTGCACTGATGGTGAAGCCAGTTCATTTTTACTTCAGCGAAGCAGTGATGGCACTTCTTTGAAATTAACAACTCAATTAATTAATAACTAAACTCTTATCATTATGAAAAGAACAGTTTTATTTTTGGCGATTGCTATCATTAGCGTAGCAAGTCTTGCCGCTGAAAATGTAAAAGCCCCCACTTACATCATCAACGGCAAAAAAGTGGAAAACTTCGACGGCTCACAACTCAAAGGCAAAACCATAGCAAACTACACCATAGGTGAGGGCACCAACGTGCACGTAATTCTTACCGATGACTATGTGGCGAGTAAGGGCGGCGTGAAGAAGGTGAGCGTGTTTCAGTCTGTTCGCCCCTCAAAAGACGGCAAAAGCATCACTTCTTCAGTAGATGCAAGCCACTACCTTTCTGGTGAAGCAGTATTTGTGCTCGATGGAAAACTGGTTTCGGTGTCGGAGTTTACTTCTTTGAAGCCATCTGCATTGTCAACCGTTAAGGTAATAAAGGACAAAAATAATGCCGACTTCAAAAAATATGCCGAAGAAGCAAAAAAGCAATCAACCACAGGTGTAGAGCCAAAATGCATAATCATGGCCACCTCAAAATAATCCCCACACACATAAGCACAACAAAAGGGTGCGCCTACAAAAACAGGCGCACTTTTTTTATGATACCAACAGCCACAAAAAAGCCATTAATGATTCAACTAATTAAAAGTTTTTGTATATTTGCAACGTCAAAATATAAGGCAACCGTCTATTTATTAAATGTTGTATAACATTTGCATATATATCAGCAACAAATTGCCACATTTTCCATAAATGGGGAAATCCTATTGCCAATCATAACTAAATCAAAAAATAATTAGCTTATGGAAAAAAAGTTTTATCTGTTCCTATTCATTACCTTGTCAGTTCTCACGGCGAAAGCATGGGACGGGGAAGGCACGAAGTCGAGTCCTTATCTGATTAAAACGAAGGCCGACTTGATTGAGCTTTGCACGCAGACCAACACTGCGTTGCAAACCTACGACGGCAATTTTTTCAAGATGACCGCCGACATTGATGTTGAAGGCGATGAGCAATTCACAGGTATTGCCACCACTTCGAAAAACAACAGTAAGCGCTTTGGTGCAACTTTTGATGGCGACGGACACACTATCCATGGCATCAATATGAACACTGTGGTATGGAAAACTGCCCCAACAGAAACCGCTCTCGGAACACCCGACGGAACTAAAAGCACCAGCAACGTGGGCTTTATTGGCTATTTGGGAGCAAAGGGCACGCTAAAAAATCTTACCATTGCCAGCGACAACAAATTCGTCTTTTTTGGTTATGGCGGCGCATTCGTTGGCCGTAACTATGGCACAGTGACTGGCTGCCGCAACTATGCCGACATCATCGGCTATTCAGCAGACATCGGTGGCATTGTAGGTCAATCAGAGAAAGGTTCGGTAATTACAGACTGCTTCAACGCTGGCTATATCAGCACCGGTTTCGTGGAAAATGGTGGTATTGTGGGTAAAAGTAGCGGTACGGTAGAGCGATGCATGAACGTGGGACGCGTGGAAAGTAGCGTTATATCCACATTCAAAGCCTCAAACAAAACAGGTATCGTAGGTGGTATCGTAGGTAGCGGATATGGCGCTATCGTGCGCGATGTGGTAAACCTCGGCACTGTGGTGGCTGCGTACAAAGCTGGTGGCATTGTAGGCAGTTGGGAAAAACCATACAAGGAAACTACTGGCTCAGGCTATAACGATATGTATCGTGCCATCAGCGCAGGCACTGTGCTGTGTGGCAACCGTGCACAAGAAGGTGGTATTGCTGGTATCGATGGCACACTCGGCAAAACCGAAGATGTGTATTGGGACGCGCAAATAGCACCACTCAACGCAATGGCACTCAATAGTCATGAAAACACTACAGGTGTAGAAACATCGGTGCTGACAAGTGGAACTGTATTAGCCAACTATTCAAGCGAAATATGGTCGTTTGAGGCAGGCAAATATCCTGTGCTCAAAGCATTTGCCGACGACCAGATTGTGGAAGCAGCCCGCAAGGTGATTTTGTCAATCCCCACAGGCAACTCCGCAAGCAATCTGAAAGTAAACTCCACACTCAGTTCCGACAATGGCTGTAAGTGGACACTGAAGCAAGGCTCTGCTTTCTCAATCAACGGCAACACACTCGTTGCCCCTGCTTCAGTTGAGAAATTCACAACCGACACTTTGGTGGCAACAATTGGACGCTTCGAAAAGCAATTTCCAATCACAAGATTTGAGCCCAACCCATTAAAGGGTAATGGCACTGAAGAAAGTCCATATTTAATCAGCAGTGTTGCCGACTGGGAAAATATGGCTTCGTATATTGAGGAAACACAATCAACATTTGATGGACAATTCGTAAAACTCACCAACGACATCGACTTTGAAGGAAAAACATTCGTGCCAATGTGCAACGGTGGAGTGTCGGATTTCCAAGGCACATTTTTGGGCAACGGCAAGTCGCTGAAAAATATCAGTTTCGCAACCACCACAGTGAACCAAGGCGTGTTCCGTGTAATTGGTGCGAGAGGTACGGTTCAAGACCTGACCATCACAGGCAAAATAACCACTAAATTTGCCTACACAGGCGGTTTTGCTGGTGCGCTCAAAGGCACACTTAAAAACTGTGTGAATCTCGTGGATTTGAAATCTACCAGTGGCGGTTATGTGGCAGGTTTCGCTGGTCAAGCCGCTGCCACAGCCCGTCTGCTGAATTGTGTGAACCGTGGCAACATCACAGCAAAGAACAATTATGCCGCAGGTATTGTTGCACAAGCTGTGGCTGATGGCGTGGTATATAACCAGTGTGCAAACGAAGGCACAATTCTCAACAACGGCACAACCACAGTGCAGTGCGTGGCTGGCATCGTGGCATACAGTAAACAAGCTCAATTCATCGAGTGTCGCAATACTGGTAAAATCTTAGCAAGCGATTCTACTAAAGTATCAGCTTTGGCTGGTATTACCGCACAATTGTTCTGCGAAGGCGAAAACAGCCAGCCAAGCTACTTCAAGAATTGCTACAACACTTCAGATCTTGAAGGTAAAGCCGTGCTATCAGGCATTTTAGCTGATGTGTCAATCAACTCAAAGAAGGTGATGGAAGGTTGCTACAACACAGGTAACATCACGGTTTGCACCACAAGCAAAACCAACCTTCTGCCATCTGCAGGTGTGAGTGCCTACTACATTCCAGGCGATTCTTACACCGACTGCTACAACACTGGTAACGTGGAAGCTAAAGTGTGTGGCGAAATTGCTGGTGTGGTAGGTAACTTCAAAACAGGTGCCAACGACACAACAGCAGTAGTAACAATCAAACGCTGCTACAATACTGGTAACATTTCTGCTCCATTCAGCGTGGTGGGTGGCATTGGCGGCTCACTTTTCGACGACGCAATCACAATCGACAGTTGCTACAATACTGGTGACATTAAAGGTTTGTTCATGGTTGGTGGCATTGTCGCCACTTTAAAAGGTCCAAGCAACCAAGTGAAAAATTGTTGGAATTCAGGTTCTGTGACTGGTGCCAACCGTGTGGGTGGTTTGATTGGCTGCGACAATGGGGAAAACCGCGTTTACAACAGTTACAACACTGGTGCCGTGGCAACCAATTCACAAAACATCACCGACCACTCTGGCAGAGAAACGAGCTACTCTATCGGTGGTTTGGCAGGTGAGGGAAGCTCCACTTACACCAACTGCTACAATATGGGTAATGTAACTGGCAACAACCTGACAGGTGGCTTGATTGGCAACGTGTCGAAGTTGCGCCCAGCAAAACTTGTCAACTGCTACAACGGCGCTAAAGTGGAATGTACACTCACCGAGAATTATGGCAATCTGATTGGCGTGGATGCAGACAGCACCAACACAACAATTGAGAGCACATATTATGTAACCGATTATGGCACAAATGCTGTCGGCACAGCTTACGGCACAGGACTGACCGTTAAGGTTCTTGCAGGCAGCAAGGTGCTTGGCAATGCATTCGTTGCTCCTGACAAATATTCATTGCCCGTGCTCGTCACTCGCGCTAACGATGATTTTGCCAAGGTATATGCGGCAGCTGTAGTGCTTGCCGAGGGCGACACATTCGAGAATGTGGTTCACAGCATCAACGTAGGTCAACCTAATGGCGTGGTCTGGAGTGCTTCGGTGGCAGGAACTTCTGTCAACAACAACGAAGTACGCTTGCCAGAAGGCTACGATGGCGAACTTACCCTTACAGCCACTTGTGGAGCAGCAAGCCGCTCATTCAACTTGACGATTGTTCAACAAACAGGCATCAACGACACAAAAACTGCTGATGATGTGACAAGCGCAACATACTACGATATGAGAGGCGCACTTCTTGGCTCAAACCGTCCACAAAGTGCAGGCGTCTATATTGTAAGCGAAAAGCATCGCAGTGGAGCCACGACAGCACGCAAAGTGGTAGTGCGCTAAAAGAAGCATATAGCGTAGAAATAAATCTAATTTCTGGAATATACAAGTTCGAACCCCGAAAGTCAAACAACGGACTTTCGGGGTTCTTTTTAGTTATAACGAGGCGAAATCTTAATTCTCCGCCGCTTATTCATCAAAATCAGAAAGTGTATTCGAGGCACTCGTCGAGGAGGCGTGTGATTTCTTCCTTGTCGAGGTTTTGACCAATGAATACGATTTTTTGCATACGGTCGCCGTAGGTCTCGTCCCAATCACGTCGCAAAGTTGGATCGGTGTCGAGCATTCGTTGCAGTTCGTTTTCAGGCATTGTGGCATAGAATTTACCTGCCTGACGAATCGTTTTTTGCTGACCTGCTTGTTCAAATAGGTAGCACATGTCGGGTTCGTCGGTGAAATAGCACACGCCCTTTGCACGAATCACATTCTTTGGCCATTTGGTAGCCACGAAGTGGTCGAAGTTCTCCAAGTTGAACGCTGGGCGACGGTAGTACACGAATGTACCGATACCATATTCCTCAGCTTCGCCCTCATCGTGGTGATGATGGTGGTGATGTCCGTGATGGTGATGACCTTCTTCATCTTCCTCATGGTCATGGTCGTGGTGATGATGTTCGCGGTCTTCGTCTTCGTGTTCATGTTCATGCTCGTGTTCTTCGTGCTCATGCTCATCTTCGTCGTGATGGCCTTCGAGTTCACGAATCCATGTGGCAGAAGTAACCACCTTTTCAAAATCGAACAAGCCTGTGTGGAGAATCTTGTCGAAATCCACATCGCCATAATTACATTCCAAAATCTCTGCTTTGGGCTGGAGTGCACGGATAATCTTCTTGATGCGGTCAAGTTCTTCAGGTGAAACTTCATCCACCTTATTCAAGAGAATCTTGTTGCAAAATTCCACTTGTTGGATAACGAGTTTCTCGATATCTTCCTCACCGATATGCTTCTTCATCAAATCGTCGCCACAGCCAAACTCATCACGCATACGCAGCGCATCGACCACGGTCACGATGCAATCGAGGCGTGCCAATCCGTTTTCAAGATATTTCTTGCCCATTTGTGGAATAGAGCAGATGGTTTGAGCGATAGGTTCGGGTTCGCAAATGCCGCTTGCCTCAATCGCGATGTAGTCGAACTTATCCATGCAAGTGATGTCGTGAAGTTGCTCCACGAGGTCCATTTTCAGCGTGCAGCAGATGCAACCATTTTGGAGAGCTACAAGACTATCGTCTTTTTTGCCCACCACGCCTCCTTGTTCAATCAAGTTGGCATCAATGTTCACTTCGCCAATATCGTTTACAATCACGGCAAACTTAATGCCACGCTTGTTGTTCAAAATTCTGTTGAGAAGAGTGGTCTTGCCACTGCCAAGATAACCTGTAATCAGTAGAACAGGAATTTGTTTTATCATCATAATTTATAATGTATTTTTAGCGTTTTCTAACTGCAAAGTTACAAAAACAATCGAATAGGGCGTATCATTTTTAGTATGTTTTCATGATTTCATAGAATTTGTTCGGTGGTATCGAAAAGTTTCGTAATTTTGTATAATAAACATAATTATGTATGAGAACAATAAGTAAAATATTAGCTGGGGCATTTATTGCCACCGCCACAACATTTGGCGCATCTGCGCTTGAACTGAGCGATTTCGTTCTTTCATACCGTCCTTATGGCATCGCTGCCACACAAAAGGCACTAAACGGTGAGTATTATTATCAAAAGAGCACCGATGGCTCGAAAATCTTCCGCATTGCGTATAAGAACGAAGCCAACGAAACCACCATCTTCAACAGCGAGGAACTGAAAGGCTGTAAAATCACCGATTGGGACGGCTACGAGATGAGCAACGACGAAACAAAGATTCTCTTGCACACCGACACCAAGATGATTTATCGCTATTCCTACATTGCCGACTACTATGTGTACGACGTGAAGAGCCAACGCATCACCAAACTCACCGACGAGGGTGGGGAAGAGATTGCTACGCTCAGCCCCGACAACCAGAAAGTGGCTTTTGTGAAGAATAACAATGTGTATATCAAAAACCTTGCCGACGGCTCTATCACCACTGTGACCACCGACGGTGAGAAAAACAAGATTATCAACGGCGTGCCCGATTGGGTTTACCAAGAGGAGTTCGGCATTCTTAACTCTCTGAAATGGTCGCCAAGCAGCAACACACTGGCGTTTATCCGCTTCGATGAAAGCCAAGTGCCTATGTATTCCATGCCTATGTATGAGGGCGATTGCCACCCCAACAAGGACTATTCGCTCTACCCAGGCAGCTACGACTACAAATATCCAGTGGCTGGCGAGAAAAACTCGGTGGTTAGCGTTATGGCTTATGATTTGGCCACCAGCCGTCTGCAAAAAATGAATCTCCCCATCACCGACAATGACTACGTGCCACACATTGATTACGGCACACAAGACGATCGCTTGATGGTGAGCACGCTGAACCGCACCCAAAACGATTTGCATATCTACGCAGTGAATCCTGCCACCGCTCAGGCAACCAAGGTGTATGCTGAGCAATCCACTTCATGGATCGACAGCAAGAGCGCCAACGATGTGATGTATTACGACACATTCTTTGTGATGCCAAGCGAAAAGTCGGGTTATATGCACCTCTATCAATATGCCTACGATGGAAAATTGATCAAGCAACTCACTTCGGGCAACGAAAATGTGACCGAATTTTACGGTTACGACAAGGCGCGCAAACAATTCTTCTATCAGCGCACCAATGGCCCGCTCAACCGCATGGTGGAAAGTGTTGACGCTGCTGGCAAAGTGACTGCCCTTACCGATGGCGATGGCACATACAGCGCAAAATTCAACAGCAATTTCAAATACTACATTCGCACATTCAGCTCACAACGCATTCCAAACCAATACGCCATCTATAACGTGAACGGCAAAAAGGTGCGCGATTTGGAACTTAACCGCGAGTTTGCCGAAAAATATACCGCCCCAACTGTTCCACATCGTGAATTTATCACCATGGAAAGCGATGGCTACACGCTTAATGGCTACATTATCAAGCCTGTGGATTTCGACCCCAACAAGAAATACCCAGTGATTATGCAACAGTACAGCGGTCCAGGCTCACAACAAGTGCTCAACAAGTGGAGCCTCGACTGGCAAGAATATTTTGCAACTCAAGGATTTATCATCGCTTGTGTAGATGGCCGTGGCACAGGTGGCCGTGAAAAGGCATTCCAAAGCGTGGTGTATCAAAAGCTTGGTAAATACGAAAGTATCGACCAAATTGCCGCCGCAAAATATATGGCAAGCCTGCCATACGTTGATGCAAAGCACATTGGCATTTGGGGCTGGAGCTACGGTGGCTATGAGGCACTGATGGCAATGTCAACTCCGGGTAGCGACTATGCAGCAGGTGTGGCAATCGCCCCTGTCACCTCATGGAAGTTCTATGACACTATCTATGCAGAGCGATACATGCGCACTCCACAGGAAAACCCTGACGGTTACCGCGATGGCGCACCACTTGAAAACACCGACAAGTTGAAAGGCAAACTGCTGATTATGTGGGGTAGCGCCGACGATAATGTGCATGTAATCAACTCTATGCAATATATCTCAAAGCTCCACGGTCAAGGCAATCAATTTGATATGATGATTTATACAAACATGAACCACAGCATCAACGGTTGCGGCGTTCGTCTTCCACTTTACCAACGAGTTTTGAACTTCTTCAAAGCAAACTTGCAACAAAAATAAAATCGAAAGGGCTCGTATCAAACACTTAATATGATGACCGATTTGATTGTGATAACTGGACCTACGGCTTCGGGCAAGACAGGTAAGGCAGTGGCATTAGCAAAGGCACTTGATGCAGAAATCATCAGTGCCGACTCGCGCCAGCTGTATCGGGGAATGGATTTGGGAACAGGAAAAGACCTCGAAGAATACGGCGATGTGCCTTACCACATGATAGACATTTGCCCTGCTGGCTACAAATACAACCTTTTTGAATTTCTGCGCGACTATCAGAAGTGCTACGACGAAATCCGCAGCCGAGGCAAGCAAGTGATTCTTTGTGGCGGCACGGGGCTGTATGTGGAGAGTGTGCTCAAAGGTATTCAGTTGCCACCAGTGCCTCAGAACGAGGAGTTGCGGGCAAAACTCTCCACAAAAAATCTGGAAGAACTGACCGAAATCCTCAAAACATACAAAACGCTTCGCAACAATAGCGACATCGACACCTGCAAGCGTGCTATCCGTGCGATTGAGATTTGCGTGTATTACCACGAAAATCCCACTCTCAAACTCGCCACCGAGCCACACCCGCTTGAAAATGTGTTAACCATAGGTGTGAGCATACCCCGTGACGACCGCCGCCAGCGTATCACCGACCGCTTGAAAGCACGCCTTGACGCAGGAATGGTTGATGAAGTGCGCCGACTGATTGATGAGGAAGGCGTAGCCCCCGACGACCTGATTTATTACGGATTGGAGTACAAATACATCACAAAGCATGTGATAGGGGAGTTGACCTACGATGAAATGTTCACCGGGCTCGAAACAGCCATTCACCAATTCGCCAAGCGACAAATGACATGGTTCCGTGGCATGGAACGCCGCGGCTTCCCCATCCACTGGCTACCCTACAACCTCACTTCCGACGAATTTGTTACAGAAGTGAAGTCTCTGCTGAAGTGAAATTTCTAAAGAAACACAATATAAAACAACCACGAATTTCCTGAAAAATTCGTGGTTGTTTTTTAAATGTAAAGATGTTTTGTTTGAGTGGATTACCACACGCCATATTGGGAGCGTGAAGCATCGATGCGGAGAAGAATAAACAGAAGAATGGTGAATCCCCAAAGCGATGAACCGCCGTAACTGAAGAAGGGGAGAGGAATACCGATAACGGGGCAAAGCCCAATCACCATTCCCACATTAATGCTCAAGTGGAATATGAGTATTGATGCCACACAATAGGCATAGACTCGTGCAAAGGCAGTGTGCTGGCGTTCGGCAATAGCGATAACACGAAGTATCATAGTAAGAAATAGAATAAGCACAGCCACCGAACCGACAAAGCCTTGTTCTTCACCGATCGTGCAATAAATAAAGTCGGTGTGCTGCTCTGGCACATAGCCGAATTTGGTTTGTGTGCCGTTGAGGAACCCTTTGCCCATCAAGCCGCCCGAACCGATGGCAATTTTACTTTGGTTCACATTGTAGCCCTGGCCTCGCACGTCGTCTTCAATAGCGAGTGCCACCTTGATACGCATCTGCTGGTGAGGTTTCAGCACCTCGTTAAACGCAAAATTCACAGTAAAAAGCAAGCACAAGCCAGCAATCGCAAAACCGATGGTGGTAAGGATTTTCCTGTTGTTCATACGGAAAAATTCCCATATCAGATAGATGAGCGAGCAGATAATAACAGGGAAGAAGAACAAATAGCCGTGAATGTCGTAACCCAAATAATGCGCACCAAGTGCCAACGCCCCAGTACCTAAATAACCGAGAGTAACATTGCGCGCCGCAACATGCGACTTGCAATAGATGTGAAGCATACCCACGATGATGACCATCAGTAAGATAAACACACAAAACTCACCAAGTGTGATGTCCATAAATGGCACAGTGAAATATTTAAGCGCAATAACAAAAATCACAACAGAAGCTAAACCTGCAAAAAGCACAAGCCCTGTCATACCCTCACGATACAGCACAAACACCAATGCGGTATAAACCAAAGCCGACCCTGTTTCGTTCTGCAAAATGATAATCAGAATTGGCAGCACGATGATACCCACGGCTATCGCCATATTCTTGGGAGTATTGAGGCTGAAACCGTAAGTACTGAACAACTTCGCCAATGCCAATGCCGTGGCAAATTTCGCAAATTCAGCCGGTTGCAAACTCACAGGCCCTAACGTAATCCACGAGTGCGAACCTTTAATGTTAGGGGCAACAAATATGGTAAGCACCAGCAGCAGAATCATACACCCATATATAGGGTAGGCATACGCTTCATAAAACTGCCTGTCGATCAACAATAATGAAAAGCCCAAACAAAGGGAAAGAATAATCCAGCAGAATTGCTTACCAGAGTATGTGTCGAAGCTAAACAGGCTGGTTTGCTCAAAACTGTATTTGGCGGCATAGATGCTGATAGCACCATAGATGGTCATCACCAAATACAGCACGATAGTAAACCAGTCAAGCGACTTGAATATGCTTTTTTCGTTGCTACTCACTTTATATTATTTAATTCTTGAGTTCATCATTTGATTTTCCATCTCAGTGCGTTTTACCTCGCCCTTGAGATATTTCTCTATCATCAAACTACCAATCGGCACACCATATTCAGCACCGAAACCGCCATTTTCCACATACACGGCTACTGCGATTTTCGGATTGTTCATTGGAGCGAAGCCCATAAACGCAGAGTGGTCGCGACCGTGTGGGTTTTGGGCAGTACCAGTCTTACCACACACTTCAATGCCTTCAATGTTGGCCCTGCGGCAAGTACCGCCAATGACAGCGCCACGCATACCAGCCACCACTTCGGTATAGTATTTTGGGTCGATAGTGGGAATGCGTTTCGTTGCGAAGCGTTTCAAAACGCCCACGCCTTCAATCCTCTTCACAAGGTGGGGTGTGTAGAAATATCCACGGTTGGCAATGAGTGCGCAAAGGTTGGCAATCTGAAGCGGTGTCGCCAAAATTTCACCCTGTCCAATCGACACGGAAATAATGGTATTTGCATTCCAGCCACCTTTGATATGCTCGTTGTAGTACTTTGAGTTTGGGAGAAAGCCTCGGCTCTCAAATGGCAAGTCCACACCAAGTTTTTTGCCGTAGCCCATACTCACCAAGTGGTTTTTCCACACGTCGAACGCATTCGCTATTGAGCCATACTTTCGATTGTTGAGCATATTGCGTAAGCCCCAACAGAAAAACGCATTACAAGATGTGGTAAGCGCTGGTCTTAAATTCAGCGGAGAGGCGTGACCGTGACAGCCGACACGCATACCCCTGATCACGAAACCATGGTGGCAAGGATACATGGTGCTGGCGGTGATGATGCCTTCCTGCTGTAAAATCAGACCTTGCGACGGCTTAAACGTAGAGCCTGGAGGATACGCCGCCTGAATGGCACGGTTGAATGTGGGCTTATCGTTGTCGCGAAACAGTTGAGCGTAGTTTTTACCGCGGTCTTTCCCCACAAGAAGTTTGGGATTATAAGTAGGGGAGGTGACGAGAGCAAGGATTTCGCCAGTGGCGGGCTCTATTGCCACAATAGCGCCACGCTTACCCTGCATAAGTTTTTCGCCGTATTCCTGAAGGTCGAGGTCGATGCCCAATTTCAGATTGTGGCCTGCTTGTGGCTTGATGTCGTGCTTGCCGTTGTCGTAATGCCCCTTAATTCTGCCCACATGGTCGCGAATAAGAATTTCTTCGCCTTTCACGCCACGAAGATACTTTTCATATTCCTTTTCCAATCCCATGTCGCCGATATAGTCGCCAGGGTTGTAGTAGTCGTCTTTTTCCACTTCTTTGGCGTTCACCTCTCTGATGTCGCCAAGAATGTTGGCAGCCACGGGCAATGTATAGTCGCGCACAATGCGTTGAACGATGGAGAATCCGGGGAAGCGATATAGTTTTTCCTGTATTCTGCCGTAGTCCATCTGGTCGATGTGCGCGAGAAACACCTGCTCACGATAGAAATTCTTCGTTTCCCTCACTTTTTCGAGGCGTTCGTCAAATTCCTGTCGGGTAATTTGAAGTGTGTTGCAGAAGTCCACAGTATCGAAAGGCTGAACGTCTTTCAAAATCACGGTTAAATCGTATGACGGTTGATTAAACACAATCAACTTACCGTTTCGGTCGAAAATAAGGCCACGCGAAGGGTAAATCATTTTATGGACATAGGCATTTCCGTCAGATTTGTCCTTATAGGAATCGTCCATAATCTGAAGCATGAAAAGTCTCACCACGTAGATGCACACAAGCACCACGATGAAACCTCCAATCACGTATTTCCTTTTTTCAAGGTTATAATCTTTTCTCATTTAGAGAATGCTTTTTTCGGATTTTATATGCTATCTTTTCTCGCGGTGTGTGTTCACCAAACTGTCGATACCGTAAATCAGCACGAGCGACAGGGCAAAACTACAGAATATGCGAGCGATGGTGAGCAACACATTTTGGAATGTGAACGCTTGGATAAAGAATATCAAGAAGCAGTAGATGAGCATCAATGTGCCAGCATACTTCAAGTATGTGCCTGTGCCAATACTTTTGCACGAAGGGATGATAGCGCTCGACTCATCGTCGTGAGTGACAAAGGCGTAGAACACTTTAGTGCGAATGGCTGCTATCAGCAAACACGCCAATGCATTCATACCTTGGGTGTCGTTAAACACGTCAATCGACAATCCCGAAAAGAATGCGATGGAGAACACAGCATTCAGCGATAAGCCGATGGGCAATCGAAGCAGTAAATAGATGAAGATAATTGGCGTGGCTACATTGAACAGCATGATTTTGCTGAAAATCACTTGCACCAAAACCAATATCACAAACAGTATGATAAATTGAACAGTTGTTTTTGCCATTACTTTTTCTCCTCCTTCTTTGTGCCGCTTGGGTTATTGTCTTTCGTCTCTAAAGCTTTCAGTTCCACACGCATCTTGTTGTTGAGCGCGCTCACATTCTTCAGTTGCGAGAAGTCGGTGCTCAATTTCACTTTCATAGCCATGAAATTGCTCGACATCGCCTTGTCTTCGCCCACTATCACGCCCACCATTATATCTTCGGGGAACAATGAAGAATAGCCGCTGGTCACCACGCTATCGCCTTTAGCATATCTGCCGTCGCGAGGAAGTTCGGTCAAAGTGGCGTAGCGAAAGTCCTCGCCATTCCAGATAAGAGTGCCAAATTTGCTGTTTTTCTTCACCTTGCACGACAAGCGAGTGTAGGGGTTGATGAGCGAGATGATGCGTGCCGAGTGTTTGCCCACCACGTTCACAATGCCCACCACGCCGTTGTGGCCGACTACGCCCATTTCTGGCACGATGCCGTCGTCGCTACCACGGTCGATGGTGATGAAATTGGCTGGTTGAGCCACACTGTTGCTGATCACATTCGCCACTACATAGGAAAAGTTGCGTCCACTTCTTGCAAGAATGCCCGATGTGTCGGGAATCTGCAACTGATAGTTGTGGATCGCTTTTTTCAGTTGAGCAACTTCAAGCTCTAATGCCGTGTTGCGTGCCTGCAAGTCCTCGTTCACCGATTTCAGTCCGAAGTATGACGACACACCGCTGTAACATTCATACACGGTGGCACTGATACCATTCGCCGACGAAAGGTAAACGCTTTGCTGAAACGGATTGTTGCTAAAAAGCAGTATGCAGCTGATTATCACATAAATGATAAACACAAACCACGGAATATGCTTAACTAAAAATTGGAGTAGATTATTCATAACATCGGCATTTTGCTGAAGTGTGAAAGGGCATACCTATAGATACGCATAAGAAGGCAATGACGAATCGTTGCCTTCCCGTGCGAAATGATATTCTGTTTCTTATTATTGTTTCAAGAACTTGAAGTGCTTGATGTTGCGCAAAGCCACACCCGTACCCTTAGCCACAGCGTGCAGTGGATCTTCTGCCACGTGGAAAGGAATACCGATTTTGTCTTGTAAGCGCTTGTCAAGACCGCGGAGCAATGCGCCACCACCAGCCAAGTACACACCGTTGCGAACAATGTCGGCATACAGTTCAGGAGGTGTCTGCTCCAGTGCACTGAGCACAGCTGCTTCAATCTTTGAAATCGACTTTTCAAGACAGTGGCAAATCTCCTGGTATGAGATGGGCACTTCCATTGGGAGGGCTGTCATCTGGTGAGGACCATGTACCACGAAATCTTCGGGTGGGTTGTCGAGTTCGGTAAGTGCAGAACCTACATTGATTTTGATAAGTTCAGCAGTGCGTTCGCCCACCTTCACATTGTGTGCACGGCGCATGTGTTCCATAATGTCTTCTGTGAGGTCGTCGCCAGCGATACGAATGCTCTTGTTGCTCACGATACCACCAAGCGAAATCACTGCGATTTCAGTGGTACCACCACCTATATCAACAATCATGTTGCCTTCAGGGGCAAGCACATCAAGACCAATACCAAGGGCGGCTGCCATTGGTTCGTAAATCATATATACCTCACGGCCGCCAGCATGCTCGCTTGAGTCGCGAACGGCGCGAATTTCCACTTCAGTAGAGCCTGAAGGAATACATACAACCATAGTGAGCGAAGGCGACATCCAGCCATTTTTGCTGCTCACCTTCTTAATCATGCCACGAATCATCATTTCGGCGGCATTAAAGTCGGCGATTACGCCATCGCGCAATGGACGAATGGTGCGAATGCCTTCGTGTACCTTGCCGTGCATTTCACGAGCCTTTTCACCAACTGCGATCATCTTGCCAGTCTTGGCATCTTGAGCGACAACAGATGGCTCATCAATCACGATTTTATCTTTGTGAATAATAATCGTGTTAGCTGTACCTAAATCGACAGCTATTTCTTGTCTGAATGAGAAAAATCCCATAGTCGTGTTTTCTTGTCTTTTAAATATTTTAGTGTTTGAAGTGGCGGTAGCCTGTCATAACCATTGCCACTCCGTTGTTATTACAGTAGTCGATGCTTTCGCCATCGCGAACCGAACCACCAGGTTGGATCACTGCATCTACGCCTTCTTTGTGTGCGATTTCCACACAGTCGGCAAATGGGAAGAATGCATCGCTTGCCATCACAGCTCCGTGCAGGTCGTGCTTGAAGTTGTGGGCTTTTTCAATAGCGTGCTTCAATGCGTCAACGCGTGAGGTTTCACCCACACCGCTTGCAATGAGCATTTTGTTTTTAGCAAGCACAATCGAATTGCTCTTGCTGTGCTTCACCACCTTGTTGGCAAACAGCAAGTCGGCCACTTGTTCGGGTGTTACACCCTTAGTGGTGCATTGTTGAAGTTCTTCAGGGGTTTCAACGTGTGTGTCGCGCTCTTGAACGAGAGCACCGTTGAGCACTGTGCGGCATTGCATAGCAGGAACCTTGAAATCCTTCATTACGAGAATCACGCGGTTCTTTTTCTGCTTCAAAATTGCGAGTGCTTCGTCGGTGTAGCCGGGAGCGATGCACACTTCGATAAACACCTTGTTCATTTCTTCAGCTGTGGCTGCGTCGATTTCACGGTTGGTGACATGCACACCGCCGAAAGCGCTTACAGGGTCGCCAGCCAAAGCGGCATTGAATGCGTCAACCAACTTTTCTCTTGAAGCCAAGCCACAAGCGTTGTTGTGCTTCATAATCACGAAAGTGGTTTCGTCGAAATCGTTGATCAGATTCACAGCCGCATCAATGTCAAGCAGGTTGTTGTAGCTGATTTCCTTGCCGTGGAGCTGGGTGAACATCGCATCGAAATCGCCAAAGTAGAATCCCTTTTGGTGAGGGTTTTCACCATAGCGGAGCAATTTGCTGCCATTCACTGCAAGGCGAAGCGCACTGTTTTCGTTTTCGTCGAAATAGTTGAAAATGTGACTGTCGTAGGCACTCGACACTGCAAACGCTTCTTTAGCAAACCAGCGGCGTTGAGCCAGAGTGGTTTCGGCATTGCCGTTTTCCTTAAGTGCGTTCACGAGAGGTTTGTATTGCGCCTTGGAAGCCACAATCACCACATCGTTGTAGTTTTTAGCGGCAGCACGAATAAGTGAAATGCCACCTATATCAATTTTCTCGATAATTGCCGATTCGTCGGCACCGCTTGCCACGGTTTCCTCAAATGGATACAAATCCACAATCACGAGGTCGATTTCAGGAATATCGTATTTGGCAATTTGCTGTTGGTCGCTCTCATTGTCGCGACGGTTCAAAATGCCACCGAACACCTTTGGGTGAAGAGTCTTTACACGGCCACCCAAGATTGAAGGGTAGCTTGTGAGGTCTTCAACGGCTGCACATTCGTAGCCAAGTTCTTGAATGAACTTCTGAGTACCTCCAGTAGAGAGGAATTTCACACCGTTGTTGTTTAACTCTTTTAAAATTTCTTCAAGACCATCTTTGTGGAAGACGGAGATGAGAGCAGATTTAATTTGTTTCTTATCAGCCATATTTGTTTTGTTAATTCGGCATTGTTTGGCGTGACTCTATATTATAGCAAACAGCATGTGAATCAACCAAGTCTGCCTATTTGTGCAAAATAGAATACAAAATTATTAAAAATTGACCAATTATCCACTATATTTAAACTCCTAATTATGAAAAAATATGTTTTTTCACAGATTTTTGCCAATCCCCACAAAAAGTCTCACACCACAATCTCTAAATTCATGATTATCCAAAGCAAGTGCCATCGAAAAAGTCATGACAAAACATTTTATTGTTTGAATATTAGTGAGCTAAGCACTTTAAAGAATGTAACTACAAACAATTTAGAAACGAGCTATATTCTTTTTCCTTCACAACCTTGCAATATACAAAGGACGCTTTGATTTCATATGCAAAGGTAAGTCTCATTTTTGAAAACCGATAAATCTTGAGTCCTTTTGGCAGTTTTTAAGAAATTATCATGCTTTCTTGTGGTGAATTATTTTCATTTATTTGCAAACATATCATAAGATTCAGACGTAAACTTATGCGTTTAGAAATATAATGTGTATCTTTGCAGAAGAAAGGCTGCGGCTCAGTAATTGAAGCATGTTTCATTGCGCTCGCCTTGCACTTTCTTTGCATATAGAAATACTTTTAATATGACAAATCGTGATTTGAACAGGCTGAAAGTTGTACTTGCCGAGAAAAAACGGACTAACCGTTGGCTGGCAGAACAGCTTGGAAAAGACCAAACCACCATATCAAAATGGTGTACTAATTCAAGTCAACCAGACTTGGCAAGTCTGATGATGACTGCAAAAGTGTTGAATGTAGAGTTGACCGACTTAGTTCGGTTTGACGAATTTAAAAATGAAAACGATGGAACAGAATAAGAAAGAATTGCTATTAGAACAAGCAAATATAATAGAAGATGTACTTAATTTTCTCCGTACTCAGTTCGGAGGGGATTATCAAGATAAGATAAACTTCTTGGAAATTGTTAAAGGTAATTTGTCTAATAGCTAAAGGATAAAGTTATGGCATTACCTAAATTTCAAGATTTCTTATATCCGTTTCTTAAAAAATTAGAAGACGGTAAAGATGTGACCTCAAAAGAAATGAAATCATTTCTTATTGAGCATTTTAGATTGACACCAGAAGACTGTGCCTTAAAGACAAAAAGTGGGAAAACCAGCCAGTTTGAGGACAGATATAGCTGGACTCGTCAATGGTTACGTCGTGCTTTATTGATAACGCTTCCCCAAAGAAGCATGTACAGGATTACTGATAGAGGTAAGGATTATTTGAAAAACCATACATCTCTGAAAGAATCCGATTTGTTGGAATATCCCGAATACGCAGAATATGCAGGTAAATCTCCAAAGAATAGTGGCTCTGTCCATATAAAATCCACGAGTAGTGATATAACGAATTCGATGCCAACACCGACAGAACAATTAGAATCAGCTTATCAGATAATAGTGAAAGACCTCGCTGCCGATTTATTGCAAAAGGTTTTGGAACAATCTCCAAAGCGGTTTGAGCAAATAGTAGTTGACCTTATGCTTGCTATGGGCTATGGTGGCTCATTGGATGATGCAGGAATGGTTACGAAATTTTCTCATGACGATGGAATAGATGGAATAATCAAAGAAGATAAACTTGGATTAGATAAGATTTATATCCAAGCTAAACGTTATGCTATCGGGAATACCATCGGGAAACCAGATCTTCACGCTTTTGCAGGAGCACTTGATGAAAAGAAAGCAAATAAAGGTGTTTTTATAACAACAAGTAGATTTAGTAATGAAGCGCGCAAGTATGCAGAAGAAAAGGCTAGCAAGAAGATCGTGCTTATTGACGGAGAGGAACTTGCACGCTATATGATAGAATATAACATTGGCGTCAGTACAAGGCGAACTTTTGTAGTCAAACGTATAGACTCCGACTATTTTGAGGGTGATGAAAATGATGTATAAGTTTGTAGATTTGTTTGCTGGTTGTGGTGGTCTTAGCTTAGGACTCCAGCAAGCAGGTTTTTCCCCATGGTTTGTTAATGAAATCGTGGAGCAATTCTGCAATACATATAAGTTCAATCATGATTTGAGTGATGAACATTATTTTGTTGGAGATATAGCAGAATTAAACTTGCATTTAGATGATTACAAAGAAATTCTATCGGATATAACCTTGGTATGTGGAGGTCCCCCTTGCCAAGGCTTTTCCATGGCAAATCGCCAAAGGATACTAGAAGATCCAAGGAACTCATTGTATAAGCAGTATCTGATATTTCTTAAAAATGTGCGTCCAAAATTCTTTGTAATGGAGAATGTAAAGGGTATGATGAATAAGATAGAGGAAATTAAACAGAATTTCAAGGAATATCTTGGTGAAGAATACCAATTTGACTATGCTCTCTTCAAAGCACAGGACTATGGCGTACCACAAAATAGAGAACGTTTTATAATGATTGGTAACCGAGTAGGTGTATCACCTCATCTGATTTTTGAGGAAATTTACAAACATAAGCGCAAGCCGTTTGTGTTGAAAGAAGCCTTGGAAGGTCTACCACATCTAATTGCAAAGAAAGAAAAGGGTTCTAAAGGCATAGAGTGCGCAGAATCAGGGTTTACCGAATGTGATTTTACATATATCCATAACGATTTCTATAAGTTTATCAATGGAGACAGAGAAATAACAAAACTCTACAATCACAAGAATCGGTACAATAATGAACGTGATATAGAAATATACCGTCGTTTACCGCAAGGTGCGAACTCCTTGCATGAGTCAATTGCTGACATAATGCCATACAAGAGAAGAAACGACATATTTAAAGATAAGTATTTCAAGTTAGACGAAACACGGATTTGCAAGACGATTACTTCACACATGAAGTTTGACTGCAATATGTACATTCATCCTTGGGATGCAAGAGGATTGAGTCCTCGTGAAGCAGCACGTATTCAGACGTTCCCTGACGATTATGTGATAACTGGTTCCCAAAACATGTGGTATGCACAAGTCGGGAATGCAGTTCCAGTAAAACTTGCCAAAGCCATTGGTGATGGCATCATGAAATTTATACGATGAGACATCTTGAATTATTTGCAGGAATTGGTGGTTTCAGAAGGGCTATGGATCTTCTGACGCAAGACCATATAATGAATTTTCACTGCGTTGGCTATTCTGAGATAGACCCAAAAGCAGTGAAAACATATTGTGCCAATTTTCATCCAGAAGAGGATGGTGAGGTGGCACTGGGTGACATTGTTGAGTTTACCAGTGATGTGAACAACATCATAAATCTACCCGATTTCGATTTAGTGACAGGTGGATTCCCATGTCAGACGTTCAGTATGATGGGAAGACAGGCAGGCTTTAACGAGGATCGAGGTCTGATGTTTTTCCATATCATAGACATTCTTAGAGAAAGAAGACCGCGATACGTATTACTTGAAAATGTCAAGAATCTCAAGAATCATGACAAAGGAAGAACATATACGAGAATAAGAGAAGAATTGGAGGCATTGGGATATAGTGTGTTTACTGATATCTTCAATACCGCCAAGTTTCATCTGCCACAAACTCGTAACAGACTCTTGATATTTGCCACGACAGAGCCAGTACCAAACAATTTTGAGGATATGTTCACTTGCGAGAATGTCGCAGATACCTTTGAAGTTGTTTATGAGAGGCTAAGTACAAGTAATTATGCAACAGTAAATGATTTACTTTTGGAAGAAGTAGACCAAAAGTATTTCTTGTCTGAGAGAATAAAACCTACCATTTTGGCTGATGGCTCGGCAAAATTCAAGTCTCGCTCAGACATAAACATGAGTATTGCCAGACCACTGACTGCCACGATGCATAAAATGCACAGGGCTTGTCAAGATAATTATTACAGCCAGGATTTTATTGAATCTCATGGTGCGGTAAATCCTGTGAATACTATGACAAAAGAAGAATTGGCTCAACTGCCTATCCGTAAGCTAACACCAGAAGAAGCGTTCATGCTGCAAGGATTTCCTGCTGCATTTGCGCTTAATGGACGCAATGCAGGAGTTGCAGATGGCCCTCTTTACAAGCAAGCGGGTAATGCGGTAAGCGTAAATACAATTTATGCTACTCTTTACTTCTTAATAACAAACAATATAATTCATGAATAAAATGTTTTTCTTCTTTTTTGATATTGAAAAGCGTATAGGCTTAAAGAAATTAAGCAGCGCAGATTTGGGCACAAGTGGCACAAGCAAACAAACCCACATTGGACTCTACAATGATGTTCTACAGTTCTTGGGTGACAGTGTTGTTACAACAGCTATGCTTGTCTATGACGACTATTGCCAGATGTTAGATTGCTATTTTGATAGGATTGAAAACCCTGACGGAACTTACAGAAGCCCTAAAATAAGAATAGGGAAAAAGGATGAGGATTCTGTCGTTTCCAAGATTCGAGAATTTGCTTTGACAGATTCCTGTGCAGATTGGTATCTTGTTTGGTCTGGACTTGAAAAAAAGGACTTGGTATTTTGGCTTATCAATAGTAAGTCAAATGATTTCTGTGTTATAAAGGACTTGGTGAGTTCAAAAACTCACATCATCACAGATGAAGACAAGGCGTATGCCAGTCTAAAAAACATAATGGTAAACAAGATAAACCAGTCAAGTGTCAATATGCAGAAAGAGATAGAAATTATCTCACAAACAGGAGTTCAAATCAAGAAATATAAACCTTTTTATTTGGAAAAGGCAAGGAGAAACATGGCTTTAGTTGGCAAGAGAGGTGAGGAACTTGTAAACGAATATCTTGAACAACTAAAGAACTTGCATCAAGTAGAGTCTTTTGAATGGATGAATAAAAGTAGAGAATCGGGATTGCCATACGATTTTATACTGAACGAAAAGCAGTATATAGATGTGAAGTCAACAAGATTTGATTTCTCACAAAATATTGTATTCAGTAATCAAGAGATAGGTTTTGTGAATCAGCAAAAATCTGATTTTGATTATTCCGTATATCGTGTTTTCGACATTACTGAAGCAAATGCACATCTGAAGATTTGTACGCAATGTATGCCGTATATGGAGCAACTTGACAAGAGTGTGCAGACGTTTAATGAGGCAATAAAACAAAGCAAAACACGATTGTTAGGGTTGAATGTGGAAGTATCTCCAACTGATTGCTTCGGAAACATACAAGACACTATAAGATTGTAAAGTATGGAAGAAATTGTAAAGCATATAAACGATACAAATGCCAGTTACCGTCAGCCAAATGCTGGTGATGCCAAAAATACAGATTTATTCTTGGATAATGAGCATTATTCTCTGTTTAAAGATAGCGGAGAGCAAATTACTGTAAGATATGATAAAGAAAATCTAACTAAGGCAATTTTGTTTATTGCATCTATCTTGCCAAGAAAATTTGACCAATCAGCAACGCATGAGTTGGTTAACTTTTCAAAAGAGTTTGTGCTTGACCAATTAGCTATTATTGATGCACTGTTCACAGAAGACGAGAAGTCTGTAAATACATTTACGCAAGTGTGGAATGCTCGTAAGGATGTTCCACAAAAAAATGGGAAGATAGACAAACGTTTCTATTTCAATGGACTATTAAAGGATGTTCTCTATACAGACTACATAGGCGTTCAACGTAAGACTAAATTCACAATAAGGAATTATTTTGCAGGAGGATATTCCGACTTGCATATTATCAAAGCTGATGATGGAATCTTTGACATTCGCATATCCAATGCAAATGTTCCAACATACGACAATAAGGAAGATGGACTTGAAGATTACGTGTCAACAAGTACTTGCGCATTAAACGATTATCGCCCATATATCACCGCCATCAAGTCGAAGCCATTCCTGCTGCTTGCAGGCATCTCTGGCACAGGCAAGAGTCGTATTGTGAGAGAATTGGCAAGGGCTTGCTGGGATGAAGGTACAGAAGAGTATAATGCCCAAAAGCCGAAGAACTTCCAAATGGTGCAAGTGAAACCAAACTGGCACGATTCGAGTGACTTGATCGGTTATGTAAGCCGGGTGAGTGGCAAGGCCGAGTATGTGGCAGGCGATTTCCTTCGCTTTGTTGCCAAGGCATGGGAAGATAAGGATACGCCCTATTTCCTTTGCTTGGATGAAATGAACCTTGCCCCTGTTGAGCAGTATTTCGCAGAATACCTCAGTGTGGTGGAGTCGCGCAAGAGCCACGAGGACGGCATAGTGACAACCGGCCCTATACTTGAAAAGGTTGACGAGGAATGGTATTTCAACCTAACAGCTTCGCTGACGACAGATGAGAATGTTAGAAAGCAGTTCAATAAAGATGGAATCTGCATACCGCAAAACTTGATTGTTGTCGGCACAGTCAACATGGACGAAACGACATTCTCATTCTCTCGCAAGGTTCTTGACCGTGCTATGACTATAGAGATGAACGAAGTGGACCTGCATGGTGGACTGACTGAGCGCAACGAACAAATAGGCAAATTGGGCAAGGCTGAACTGATAGGCAATGCCGTGGAAGGTGTAGATGTTTATGCCGACAATAAGGACGTTTGCGAAATAGTGTTGACTTATCTTGACGCAGTAAATGCAGTACTGAACGGCACTCCATTTAAGGTGGCCTACCGAACACGCAATGAGTTCCTGCTGTATGTAGTAAATAACCTGCCTTACAACAAGGATGAGAATGATACTGAATTGGAACAAGGATATGTCATAGCCCGTGCTTTGGACGAGATAACAAGCATGAAGGTATTGTCGCGCATTGAGGGTGATGACACCAAGGTTAGTGATAACTTCCTCGACCGACTGAGCAAGACCATAGAAGATGAGCTAAAGGCGGTATCAGGCGAAAAACATACGATAACCTCTATCTCCTTGGCAAAGCTAAAGGAGATGAAGGCAAAACTGGCATCGGGATATACAAGTTTCTGGAGTTAAAAAGACATAGGACAATATGGAACTGTTGACGATTGAGCACATAGATTTCACAATGATTGTTGAATGCACCAAGTTTGACAGGATTTGGAGCAAGGCCAAGAGTAATGTGGGAGAAGACAAGTTGCTTTCCACTTACTCGTGGTCGGAAGGTGCCGTGTCCGTAAAGCGTACTGCAGAGAATGGCACAGACATCAGCATAGAACAAGGAGTTCCTGCTCCTGCCGTATTCTTCGACAATGCCGACTATCCAATCTGGATAGAATTCGGAAGTCATGTAAAGAACGCTCAATTCGGTTCCATACTGCAAAACGACAACGATCGCTTCTCTTTCCGTCGCCACATCTTGGCAGGCTTCATCAACTACAAGAATGAGATAGGACGGAGCGAGATACAGCTCATCTACAACACCGACAAGGAGACTAAGACATTCTGTTTCGGCTTTGAGGTGCTCAGCACCAAGCTCGACTATCATGAGCATTGGCGTGCCATCGTGGAGGATATAGAGCGTGAATACCGTATGCTGTCGCTCGACTATATGCGTCGCACATTTCATGGCTTTTCTCCCGACACCAAGGGTGAACACCCCGACATAATATGGTGGAGTGTGTTTGAAGGCGAACAACAAAAGTTCATAAAGGCTTGCAAGAACATCATCGACCGCCCTCGCCACCGTTTGCATGGCGAGGAGGCTTATGTGAGGGCTGACAAACTGAAGCAGACACCCCACGATATAGAAAACCGCCTTGCCGAACATCGCAAGGAGGCAGCTCACCTCTACCGCATAGAACAGCAGATACAGTCGAATGACACGCAGGAAAACCGTTTCCTTAAATTTGCCTTACAACAAATAGGCAAGCGATATGAAGAACTACGCTATCGCATAGAGACCATAAAGACGGCATCTGACACGATGAAAACTGCGATGCTCGACACCTCAAACACTTTGAGACGACTGCAACGGCATCCATTCTTTCGCACAGTAGGCAGATTCAAGGGGATAATCCAGGAGAGCATGGTGTTGCAAAAGGCTACAGGTTATAGCCAAGTGTACCGCACATGGAATCTGCTGCGACGTGCCTATTCGCTCAATGACGGTCTGTACCGCTTGCAGACAAAAGACATAGCGACACTCTATGAGATATGGTGCTTCATCGAGGTGAGCCACATCGTAAAGGAACAGTTGCATCTGGATGACGAGGATGTGGAACACCGCAATCGTATGGAGATGAATGGTGTGTTCTCATGGAAACTCGGTAAGGGTGAACACTCTCGCATCCTGTTCCGCAAGGATGGTGTGGAATTGGCGGAACTTGTGTACAACCCTAAGAACAATGAGGCTGAGAACGACAACGTAGGACTGAAAGATGTGGTTGTGCCCACTGTACCGCAAAAGCCAGACATTGTGCTGCAACTCACCAAGAACGACTTGCAGCAAGGATTGAAGATGACTTATCTCTTTGATGCCAAATACCGCATTGACGGCAGAGAGCAAGGTGTGGATGTGCCGCCAGAGGATGCCATCAACCAGATGCACCGCTACCGTGATGCCATATACTTCAAAGACTATGACGCTAATACGTTGAAAAAAGAGGTCATTGGAGGTTACATTCTCTTCCCTGGTGACGGTGAACCAAATGATGTGGCTGTGTCGAAGTTCTATAAGACCATCAAGGAAGTGAATATCGGTGCTTTTCCACTTCGTCCGAAAGACACGGAAAACAGAAAGCTATTGGAACAGTTCATCGAAGAACTGATTCACACCAAGTCATACGAGACAATAGCCCATGTCATTCCTCAGAAAGGCGCATACGTGGAAGTTGGCAACCGTGTGCTTATTGGATTGGTGAAGGAGGGCAACACGCAATATCGAAAGTTCATGGACGGAACTGCGACTTTGTATTACACAGGTAAACAGTTTCCTACAACCATCGCCCTACAAAACCTCCACTTCTTCATGCCTTATATCAAAGGGCATGGAGTGCGTGATGTGTACGAGATAGTAAAGGTACGAACCATTACGAGCAAAGAGGCAAAGCAAACGGATAGCGATGATGCAGAAAGTAAGGCTCTGCGCTTAGCTTTTGAACTTCGGTATGTGCGCAAGCAATATAATGATTTTCATTCTGTTGATGCAAGTAAATGGATAGGCTACACGTTTATTGATACGACGTTTGATATGTTGGACGAATGTGTGGTGATAGATAAATAGTAAAACATATAAAATATGCCAAAAAGAAAAATTAGTTTTAATTATTTGTTTCTAAAAGTTGGAGATTTAGAACAACCGATAGAGAGTGCTTTAAATAAAGTACTCAACTATGTTATGGCTAAAGATAAAGTAAATAGAAAACAAGATGTCAATAATGACAAATTTGCTTTCCTGGATAGCTTTGACTATGATACGACAAGCCAATATCATACAATGCAACTACTTTTTAAAAGTGCCAAGCACAGCTATCGTGCTCCCCTTCTTGATAAAAATACAGCAGAAGCAAGAGAAAATCCTAAAACAATGAGTGAGGGGGAACAAATGAAAACGCACATCCTTATAAAAATTAAGGACGGAGATGCTATTTTGTTCTTGGAAACAGGCAATAATATGCTTACTTGTTTGAATATTATAAATTATCTGAATCAAGCTTTGTTGTCATATAATTCTCAATTTGATGAAGATGAAGAAAATAGAATTGAGGGGAAATTTTCTTTTGATATGATTGCACGTGACGATTTTCAAGAAGTTCTTCAAAGTATGAATAGGGTTTTATGTGCAGAAGTGTTTGTTGATAAATCTGTTTTGGGTTCTGATGTCCTAAATTTTTCAAATTTATCAGAGCAAGTAAAGGAAAATGTATTGCTTACAATAAAAGCAGAACGCAAAAAGAGTATAAAAGACACATTGTATGATATAGTCAATAAATTCAATGGCGCTCATTCTCAAATTAGAAGAATACGTGTAAGAGGCAAAAATATGAATGGGAATGCTAGTGTTATAGATACAGATTTCATAGTGAAAAAAGAGTTTATAGAGGTACAACAAGATTCAGATACAGGAGAGTACAATTCTGCAAATGTGTTTTCTCAGCTATTAGCGTTGTCAAACGAATATTAGTATGTGGTGTGAGTTTCTATATGTTATATTAGCCTATTTTGAGGTGTTAAAGAAAAACGAGAAAAGATATGATATATTTATTCCTGCGATAATAGCATTTGCAAGTTTCATCTATACAAGTCTATCTCATAAAGACGCCATACAAATAGACTTTATAAACGAGGTTATGCCATTTGTAGGAACATTGTTAGGTTTTACTCTTGCAGCGTTAACCCTTCTTTTGTCAAATACAAGAATTGAAGGGAAAACGAGGAGTTTTTCTACTAAAAGAGAAATTCATGGCAATACCATAACCATGTATGAATTTTTGGTTGTTCTATTTTCGTATTTGATAGTCTTTGAGGCAATTCTTTGCATTTTGTACTATGCAGCATATTTATTTCCTATAAAATTAAATGGAGTTGTAGTGCATATATGTAACACCATATTTATTGGAGGTATTTTCCATATATTGTTCTTAACATTACGAATTGCCTCTAATCTATATCATATAACAATTCGGAGATAATAATGGATATACTAAATCTAACAGGCGAAGCAACCGCCTACGATAAGAAGCAACAACTCGAAGTCAAGCGACCTAAGAGTTGGCTAAAAAGTGTTTCTGCCTTTGCCAATGGCGAGGGTGGAACATTTGTGTTTGGTATTAGTGACGACGACCAAGTGGTAGGACTTGCTGATGCTTAAAGTGACGCAGAGAGAATAAGTGAGGAGATAAAGACCAAACTTGACCCTATACCTGCCGTCAACCTCGAATTTAAGGAAGTGGATGGTAAGAAACTTGTGCTGCTTCATATCTATAAAGGACAAGAGACACCATATTATTATATCGGTGACAAGCAACGATTGGCATTTGTAAGGGTTGGCAATGAATCTGTGGTAGCCGACAGGCTTCAATTGAAAAGCCTTGTTATGAGAGGTGCAGGTCGTTCGTTCGACTCCATTCCCTCGCCATACAAGTTTGAGGATATGTCTTTCTCCAAACTCAAATCTGTTCATTTTAAGCGATAGAACCAATCGTTTGATGATAGCGATTTCGTTTCGTGGGGAATAGTGGACAATAACGGAAAACTAACCAATGCTGGGGCTTTGTTGGCAGATGATTCTCCAATACGTCATTCTCGTATTTTCTGCACTCGTTGGAATGGACTTGACATGACAAGTGGTTTGGGCGAGGCATTGGATGATGCAGAACTAGAAGGTAGTGTCATCAGTCAGTTGCAAGATGCAGTCGCTTTTGTGAGAAACAACTCTCACAGAAGATGGTGGAAAGAAGCTGAATATCGGGAAGAATTACCAGATTATCCAGAGCGTGCCGTAACCGAAGTGATATGTAACGCCATCATTCATAGAGATTACATGGAACTTGGCAGTGAAATACATATAGATATGTATGACAACCGCATGGAAGTGTATTCTCCTGGTGGCATGTTTGATGGGCGATTGATACAGCAATTAAATCCTCTGACAGTGCCATCAAAACGTCGCAACCCTTTACTTGCAGACTTTTTCCATCGCTTGAAACTGATAGAACGTAGAGGCAGTGGCATGAAGAAGATTATTGGTGAGTATAAGCGTTTTGAGACATTGGAGAACTACCATGCTCCTGCCTTTAGTTCAAATGCGACAGAATTTCATGTTACTCTGTGGAACCTTAATTCTGGAGTGGATGTCGTAAAAGACAACCTTCATGTCATAAAAGAGGCAAATAATGTCGTAAAAGGTGTCGTAAAAGATGTCGTAAAAGAGGCGGATGATGTCGTAAAAGGAAAAGTAAAAGTAAATGTCACAAAAGAATTTACAAAAGCTCAACGGCAAATCTATAAGTTGATTTCACAGATGCCACAAATCAGTGCTGTCCAAATGTCGGAAAACATGGGGATTTCTTTAAGACAAGTACAGCGATACCTCAAACAACTTTCCGACCAAAACCTAATTGTAAGAGAAGGAGGTCGCAAAAATGGTGTTTGGAAAATCTTGGATGACGAATATGAAGGGTTTTTCAAAAGAATATAAACGATAGTGGCAGGCGGCTATCTCCATTAGCTACTTGCCTTTTATATCAGCAATTATTTCACATGAGAAGGCATACCTAAGCAATAACTCTGCCACCAAATCATTATATTTGCACGAAAAATTAAAAACAAAAAAACGACCATGCAAGATTTTGCAGCAATAGATTTTGAAACAGCCAATAGTGAGCGCTCATCCGTTTGCTCTGTTGGCGTGGTCATTGTTAGAGGTGGTGAGATTGTGGACAAATACTACTCTCTCATAAAACCCGAACCAGAGTATTACAACTACTGGTGCAGTAAGGAGCATGGCCTATGCGCCACTGACACGGAAGACGCACCAATCTTCCCCGAAGTATGGAAACAGATAGAACCCATGATTGGAGATATGCCATTGGTAGCACACAACAAGTCGTTTGACGAAAGTTGCCTGAAAGCCGTCTTCCGCGTCTATCAAATGGACTATCCCGACTACGATTTCTACTGCACATGCGCAGCCTCGCGCAAAGTCTGGCCAAAAGGTCAGCACACCCTTAACGTAATTGCCGCCCGGTGTGGCTACGATTTAACAAACCACCACCACGCCCTCGCCGACGCCGAAGCCTGCGCCGCAATAGCCCTTGAAATATTGTAACTTAATAGACAACACAGATAGGAAAGATTTCCCGCATAGATATAAAATGTGCAGTCTATTGATACCTTTATAGATAGACACGCTTTTTGTGAGCAAAAGTGACAAAATGGCTGATTTTGGCAGTGCTTTTTGTTGGGAATGGGAATTGCTATTAGGGGTGGTGAAAGGACATGTGAAATAACACATGAAAATGTATTATGAATTTTCAAAATTTTACCATCAAATCGCAAGAGGTAGTGCAGAAGGCTGTACAGATTGCCCAAAGCAATCAGAACCAGGTGCTGGAGCCTGTTCACCTCTTAAAAGCAGTGATGTCTGACGACGACTCGGTTGTGAAGTTCGTTTTCCAGAAGTTGGACGTGGCTGCCACCATGATTGAACGTTCCCTCGACGAGCAGTTGAGCCGCTTGCCAAAAGTGAGCGGAGGTGAGCCTTACCTCAGTTCCGACTCCAATAAGGTGTTTGAAAAAGCCAATGCTTTCGCCACGGAGAATGGCGACCAGTATGTGACCGTTGAAGCCATCTTGGTCGGGCTTCTTTCCGTGAACTCACCAGCAAGCAAAATTCTGAAAGACGCTGGTGCTACAGAAGATGACTTGAAGATGGCCATCAACGAATTGCGTCAAGGCAGAAAAGCCACTGGACAAAGCGCTGAAGAGCAGTACAACGCTCTGAAGAAATATGCTATCAACCTTTGCGAACGCGCACAGCAAGGCAAACTCGACCCGGTTATCGGCCGTGACGACGAAATCCGCCGTGTGCTTCAAATCTTGAGCCGTAGAACCAAAAACAACCCGATATTAATAGGTGAGCCTGGTACGGGTAAGACTGCCATTGTGGAAGGTCTTGCACAGCGTATCGTAAGAGGCGATGTGCCTGAGAATCTGCGTCAGAAACAGGTTTACTCTTTGGACATGGGCGCTCTGATTGCAGGTGCTAAATATCAAGGCGAATTTGAAGAGCGACTGAAAGCCGTAATCAACGAAATCACCTCGTCGAATGGCGAAATTATCTTGTTCATTGATGAGATTCACACACTTGTGGGCGCTGGTAAGAGCGGTGGCGCAATGGACGCTGCCAACATTCTTAAACCAGCCCTTGCCCGTGGCGAATTGCGTAGTATCGGTGCCACCACTCTCGACGAATACCAAAAGTATTTCGAACAAGACAAGGCACTCGAACGTCGATTCCAAGTGGTGATGGTTGATGAGCCTGACGAGGAAAGCGCTATTGCCATTTTGCGTGGTTTGAAAGAGAAATACGAGAACCACCACAAGGTGAGGATTAAAGACGATGCCATTATAGCGGCTGTGCAGTTGAGCCAGCGTTATATCAGCGACCGTTTCCTCCCCGACAAGGCCATCGACCTTGTGGATGAAGCCGCTGCCAAGTTACGTATCGAAATGGACTCCGTGCCTGAAGAACTTGACGAGACCACTCGTAAAATCGCCCAACTCGAAATTGAGCGTGCAGCCATCAAGCGCGATGGCGACGCCCAACACGTGGCTCAAGTGGAAAAGGAAATCGCCGAGTTGAAAGACAAGGAAAACGACTACAAGGCAAAGTGGAAGAGCGAGAAGGAACTTATCAACCGCATTCAGCAGAATAAGATTGACATCGAACAACTCAACTTCGAAGCCGAAAGAGCCGAGCGCGATGGCGATTATGCTCGTGTGGCAGAAATCCGTTATTCTTTAATCAAACAAAAGGAAGACGACAACAAAGCCATTCAAGAACAACTGAAATCAATGCAAGGAGAAACGGCAATGATTAAGGAAGAGGTTGACAGCGACGACATCGCCGATGTGGTATCGCGCTGGACAGGCATTCCAGTGAGCCGTATGCTCCAAAGCGAGAAAGACAAGTTGCTCCACCTTGAAGAAGAGTTGCACAAGCGTGTAGTGGGTCAGAACGAGGCTATCAGCGCCATTTCCGATGCAGTAAGGCGTAGCCGTGCAGGATTGAACGACCCTCGCAAGCCTATCGGTTCGTTTATCTTCTTGGGTACTACCGGTGTTGGTAAAACCGAGTTGGCAAAGGCATTGGCCGACTATATGTTCAACGACGAGAACATGATGACTCGTATTGATATGAGCGAATATCAAGAGAAGTTTAGTGTGAGCCGTTTGATTGGTCCACCTCCAGGCTATGTTGGTTATGATGAAGGCGGTCAGTTGACCGAGGCAGTACGTCGTAAACCATATTCAGTGGTGCTTTTCGATGAGATAGAGAAGGCGCACCCCGATGTGTTCAACATTCTGCTTCAGGTGCTCGACGATGGCCGACTCACCGACAACAAGGGCCGTACCGTCAACTTCAAGAACACCATCATCATCATGACCAGCAACTTGGGCAGCCAGATTATTCGTGAGCGCTTCGAGCATCTGAATGCTCAGAACAGGGCAGAGGTGATTGAGAAGACTCAAAACGAGGTGTTCAACTTGTTGAAAGCTCAAATGCGTCCAGAGTTCTTGAACCGTATTGATGAAATCATTATGTTCACGCCTCTTGACGAAAACGAGATTGCACAAATTGTACGCTTGCAAGTCAGCGCTGTGGCTAAGATGCTGTCGAAGAATGGCATAACTCTTGAAGCTACCGATGCAGCTGTTGCATTCCTCGCTAAAGCTGGCTACGATCCCGAATTTGGCGCTCGTCCTGTAAAGCGTGTTATTCAGAATATGGTATTGAACAAATTGTCGAAAGACATCATTGCTCAAAACATTGATAGGGAGAAACCTATTGTAATCGACTGCGTAGGTGATGAATTGGTTTTCCGTAACTAATCCCATAATCCCGCGCTCCACATAGTAAAGTAAATTAAGAATCCCGCCTCCACGATAATGTGAGGGCGGGATTTTTTATGTTTTCTCGAAAAGGGGAGAGATTACTTGGTAACTGTCACAACGAAGGTAGCGATTGACAGAGAAATACTGAGAATACTTGTACCCCATTGCCATGCTGGTGGAATTGCCCAAGAAGAACGCTTTTTGGTAGCGTTTGGTTCAACGTAAACCACATCGTTTTGACGAAGATTGTAAACTGGCGAGATAAGAAGATTCTTATCGGTAAGATTAACACGCTGCACTTCACGGCTACCATCAGAATTGGTGTGAATCACCATCACATTATCACGACGGCCATGAATGGTGAGATCGCCAGATTGTGAAATAGCTTCAAGAATAGTAACACGGCCATTGGTTGATTTGATAAGACCAGGACTGTTCACTTCACCCATTGTGAAAACTTGGAAGTTTTGGAAGCGCACCTCCACACCTGGTTTTTCTGCAAGGTAGCGAGGGTAGATGAGATTAGTGATTTCTGTCTCTACAGTGCTTTGAGTCTTACCCGCTACATAAATTTTGCCAAGAATAGGGAAATCAATATTACCCTTATTGTCTACAAGATAGTAGAACATAGGGTTGTCAGAATTGTTGGTAGAGCCGGTGGCTACCATTTCTGTTTTGTTGAAAAACTTAACCAATTCAGGATTAGTGGCAGAAACGCTGATTTGAAGCAAATCGCCCGACATAATCACAGGGTCGTTGATTTTCGCAGTGGCTTTCAACACTTCGGGAGGGAGTGTTTCGGCATTTTGCATGTAAGTGATGTCCTTTGGGGTACTACAACCAGCCAAGATGATGGCTAAAAATGCCATTGAAAGAAATAATCTGATATTCATATTATTGAAATTGTGTTGTTTGAAAGCATACTAATTGAAATACAAAGTTATGAAAAAAATCAAAATAATTTCAAAAATAGCAGAAATATATCACCATCGCCACCATTTTTGGAATATTCCATATATAATGAAGCAAGAAAAACACATCATCGACAGCATCAACATCATCGACAGCATCAACCCCCACTTTTTTTGAATTAAAGAATTGTGTAACTTTGCACATTATTTATATAATGTAATGCATAATGAAGCAAAATTTACCGATAGAGAACCACCCATTCCCGCCATTTCTACCAGATGGGGCAAGAGTGCTGATGTTGGGCACATTTCCGCCAAAACCAAACAGATGGGCGATGGAATTTTTCTACCCAAACAAAACAAACGATATGTGGAAAATTATGGGGCATATTTTTTATGCCGACCGTTTCAAGTTCTACAACGCGGAGCAACGCACCTATCGCCTGGAAGAAATCAAGGCATTCCTCACTGAGCAACATATTGCCCTCTACGATACCGCCACCCGTGTGCGCCGCTTGAAAGACAATGCAAGCGACAAATTCCTTGAAATTGTAGAAACCATTGATTTGAAGGCTTTTTTCGCCACTTGCCCAACGCTTGAGGCTGTGGTTACGGCAGGGGAGAAGGCCACGGGCGTGATAGCCTCGATGGCAAACGTGGAGGCTCCCAAAATGGGAGAGATGGTGGAGTGTGAATATGCCGGGCATCGGTTCAAATTGTTCAGAATGCCATCGTCATCTCGTGCCTATCCGCTGGCTTTAGAAAAAAAAGCTGAGGCATATTGCAAAATGTTTCGCCAATTAGGCTATGAAATTTAAATGATTTTTTGTATCTTTGCACTCGCAATCAGAATTAAAAGATGAAGAAGCAAACAATTCAATTGCTCATTGGGGCAATCATATTGGTGGCATTAGTGGCCTCAGTTATTGTTTATATGCCAAATTTGGACGCTCAAACGCTCTACAATTGGTTTAAAGACAATGTGGGTTACACGCTGATATTCTTGCTGATGGCTGTTGAAAGTTCCTTCATTCCATTCCCAAGCGAGATTGTAGTGCCTCCTGCCGCATACTTTGCGTGTTCAGGTGCAGGTAATGCGAATATCAACGTGGTGATGGTGGTGCTGGTTGCCACATTGGGTGCTTTAGTGGGCGCATGTGTGAATTATGTCATTTCAATGTTCATTGGCCGACCTGTGGTTTACGGTTTCGCGAACAGTAGAATCGGTCACATGTGTTTGATTGATGCCGAGAAAGTGGAAAAGGCGGAAAAGTATTTTGCCGACCATGGTTCAATCTCCACATTCTTGGGACGCTTGATTCCTGGCATACGCCAGTTGATTTCAATTCCTGCTGGCTTGGCACGCATGAACTTCCTTAAGTTCTCAGTGTTCACCACTCTTGGAGCTGGCATTTGGAACGTGGCATTAGCGACTCTTGGCTGGTGGTTAAGCACTTTCGTTGCAGAGCCTGATTTATACGCTCAGCTCGAAGCCAACAACAAATACCTCACTTACGCAGGTTTTGCATTGCTTGGAATTATTGTTTTATACATTGCTTATAAAGGCTTAAAAGGCTCACCAAAGAAAGGATAATATGAAAGTATCACCTTCACTTCTATCGGCAGATTTCGCCCATTTGGCTGAAGAACTGGAATTCATCAATGCCAGTGATGCTGATATGCTTCACCTTGATGTGATGGACGGTGTGTTTGTGCCCAACATTTCATTCGGTTTTCCCGTGATGAAATATGTGAATAAGCATTGCCAGAAGCCATTAGATGTGCACCTGATGATTGTTGAGCCTCAAAAGTTTGTGGCCGAAGTGAAAGATTGTGGTGCAGAGATAATGACGGTTCACTACGAGGCCTGCGTTCACCTCAACAGGGTGATACAGCAAATTCACGATGCTGGCATGAAAGCAGGCGTATCGATCAACCCCGCCACTCCAGTGTGCTTGCTCAAAGACATACTGCAAGATGTGGATTTGGTGCTGTTGATGTCGGTGAATCCTGGATTTGGAGGACAGAAATTTATTTCTGGAACAATAGAGAAAGTAAAAGAACTTCGCCAACTCATTGCTACCACTGGAAGCAAAGCCATCATCGAAGTTGATGGTGGCGTAAATGCTGAAACCGGCGCAAAATTAGCCGAGGCTGGAGTTGACATGGTGGTTGCTGGCAACTACGTTTTCAAATCAGAAGACAGAACTGCCGCAATAGCATCACTGAAGATGTTGTAGACATATTGGAAAGGTGCCGGAGTGGCCGAACGGGACGGTCTCGAAAACCGTTGTACCCTTACGGGTACCGAGGGTTCGAATCCCTCCCTTTCCGCAACAGAAACGAGGGAACCCCAACAGGTTCCCTCGTTTTCTTGTTTATATGTGGCGTTGCTTCTTGAAATTGCAAATTATTTCAATACTGGGGGGCACTGAAACAAAAACATGAAAAACAGCCTTTAAGCGATGCCAGTGCTTCGCACCTGTCATTAGTGCTGCGGCATGTCTGATTTCAAGCAGAAGCTTGAATCAGCCACCCCACACCCCTAACGCCGCCCTCTTACGAGGTCGGTGGCATCGCCAAAAGGATAAAAACCGCTCGCCTTCGGCGAAAAACCAATCTTCAGAAATCAGATTATCCGAAAACGCAAATAAGAATTGCATTATAACGTAGGGACATACCTTTGGCATGTTTCGATGCAAACGGCAATGTATCAACGCATTGGGAACATAATAGAAGAACCATCCCTTTGGTATGCTTCAATTTGCTTTTAAATTTGAAACAGCTTCCAGCCAAGAAACCATTTAATCATCAGGTTTTTTTTCGCCGTGAAACGGTGAGCGGTTTTCATCCTTGGGGCAAAGTGGTGAGCCCTCGTAAGAGGGTGGCGGAGGGATTGTGTGGTTGGCGGCATAGAAACTCGTTTCCAATGACGCAAAGCGCACAGTCGCACCGCCAAATGCGAAGCATTCCACTTTGCCCCAAGGCTGTTTTTTATGTTTTTGTTTTTGATTCCATTCACGATTCGGCAACAATGCATAATCTATTCCCAGAAATTTTCCAATGAACCGTTGCTTGGGGTGTGGGGTGGTAAGGATTTTATGGATTGGGCGATTTTTTGGATATATCGGGGTGTTGTGCCGCAGCAGCCGCCAACGATGTTGAGCAGACCGTCTTTTGCCATTGCCTTGATGTGGCTTGCGATGAAATCGGGGGTGTCGTGGTATTCACCCAGGGCGTTGGGTAGTCCTGCATTGGGGTAAAAACTGATATACTTTGGGATTTGCGATGCTATTCGTTCGATTATCGGGCGCATGTTTGCCACACCAAACGAGCAATTCACACCGAACGACATAATAGGGTAGTGCTGAATGCTTGCATATATTTCTTCAAGCGTTTGACCTGTAAACGTGCAGCCGCTATGGTTGTTGACGGTGACCGATACCATCACCGGCGCCATTGTGCCCAATTCTTCTTTAAGTTGACTGATGGCGTGCAGAGCAGCTTTGCAGTTGAGCGCATCGTAGCAAGTTTCCAGTAGCAACAAGTCAACACCTCCTTCCATCAGCGCCTTCACTTGTTCGTAATAGGCATCGGCAAAAAGGGAGAAATCAGCGCTTTCGCCAGAAGCGTCCATCGTCAAACTTTTGTTCATCGATCCAACACTTCCAGCCACCCACACTTTGCGCTCGGAGCATTTACTGGCCACATCTTTCGCAATTTTCGCACCCTCATAAGCCAATTGGTGTGCAAACTTCTCGCATCGGTAATCGGATTGCGAAATACGGTTGCTATTGAAAGTGTTAGTCGTGATAATATCAGCCCCAGCGTCGATATACTGCTGATGTATATCCGCAATCACGTCGGGGCGTGTGATATTCAGAATGTCGTAGTTGCCCTTTAATGGCACTGCCCAATTAACGAAAACACCTGATGCGAAATCTTGCTCTTTCTGCGCGCGCTTTTGAATAAGCGTACCCATTGCGCCATCAAGAACGAGGATTCGCTCTTGTAGCGCCGTCAGTATAGTATCTGTAAGTTTCCCCATGGCAGTACAACTTGAAGCAAGGTGAGATTACAAGTATTGGGTCACGAATTCCGTTCCCCAAATCACAGCGGCGTATCTGAGCCATTTTCCCACACTCATTGCCGCCACAGTGCCCCAAACATTAGCGCGAAGCAAACCTATAGTCACCGTGATGGCACTGCCCAAAATGGGAATAAATGCGAAAAACGCCATCCATGCGCCACGCTTATGTACCCACGCCGATGTGCGGTCTAACTTTTCTTTTTTCACATGGCAATATTTCTCTATCCATTCCATTTTGCCCAAATGCCCCATCCAGTAGCAAGTCATGCCGCCCGCCACATTGCCAGCGAGGGCAGCCCAAAGGCAAATCCATGGGTCGAGATGCAACGGACCTACGCACACCACCAATATCGCCTCAGAGCTCAATGGTATCACGCTTCCTGCTATAAACGAGCCTACAAAAAGCCCCCAATAGCCCCATTGCACGAAAAAGTCAACAAATGCGTCCATACGAGAGTCGCTATTTCACGAGTTTGGTAGTCTCGCCCAAAGTCACTTTCTTCTGCTTGTAAAGCAATCCTAAAGCCTTCTTGAAGTCCTTTTTTGAGCAGTTAAAGGTGTCCATGATGTCTTTTGGGTCACTCTTGTCGTTGAGTGCCATTTCGCCACCGTGCTTTTTGAGGTAGTTCTCTATCACTTCGCCAAGGTCATCGACACGAACTTTTTCTATCTTTTCGAGCGTCACATCTATCTTTCCATCGTCGCGCACTTGCTTGATAAAACCTGTGCGACGGTCGCCAATATTGATGTCGCCATATATCTCATTGCTGTAAAGAAGCCCCCAAAACAAGTTATCAACAATCACCTTATAGCCCAGTTCTGTGCGCTGCACCACCAGCACATCCACCTTTTGGCGATGGTAGAAGCGTGGCATCTTGTTGTCGAGGAATTTGTTGAGTTTGGCAGATGCCACTATGCGTTTTGTGGCATCGTCGATATACACATATACTATATAGCTGCGACCAGCTTGCATACGCACACGCTGCTCACGGAATGGCACCAACAATTCCTTGTTCACCAACCCCCAATCGAGGAAAGCGCCCACCTGGTTCACCTGATTCACACGCATCAAAGCAAAATCACCCACCACGGCATAAGGTGTTTCGGAGGTTGCCACAGGGCGGTTTTCCGAATCGTTATACACAAACACGTGGAGCATGTCGTCAATCTGTTCTTCGCCTGTGAGGTAGCGTTTAGGAAGCAGCACTTCGTTTGCCTCATCGTCGATAAGATATAGTCCAAAGTCAACGAAACGGTTGACTCTTAAATCATTATATTTGCCAATTTCTATCATTATGGTTTGTTGTAATTGGAGTTGATATTTTTACTGAAATCACACCTTTTTTAAGTTTGTTTTATGCCATTCACAAAACAAAATCAAAACAGTTTTTTGCATTGCAAAGTTATACATTTCCCATTAATTCCACAAATAGTGTGTTTATTTATGTTAAAAATCAAATTTCTAACAAAATACGCTAATTTCTGCTGACTTTTCTCTTTTTTAATCAAAAAAAATGCCTAAATTTGTGTGTCGCATGACAAAACGACAAAAAATATTATCAACATCAAAACTTAAACATAATTAGAGTTATGAAGAAGCACAATTTTTATGCAGGTCCTTCAATCATGAGTCAATACACTATTGACAACACCATTGAAGCTATTCGTGATTTCGCAGGTACTGGACTTTCAATTCTTGAAATTTCTCACCGCAGTAAAGAATTTGTTGCAGTGATGGACGAAGTCCAAGTCCTCTTCAAAGAGTTGCTCGACATCCCAGAAGGCTACGAAGTGATCTTCGTGGGTGGTGGTGCAAGCACTCAATTCTGCATGGTGCCATACAACTTGTTGAAAACTAAAGCCGCTTACATTGATTCTGGCACATGGGCTCACAAAGCTATCAAGGAAGCTAAATTGTTTGGCGAAGTTGATGTTTTGGCTTCAAGCGAAGAAGCAAACTACACCTACTATCCAAAGATTGAAAATGTGCCTACCGATGTAGATTACCTCCACATCACCTCCAACAACACCATCTATGGTACCGAACTTCGCACCGATCCTGATGTGCCTGTTCGCATGGTGGCTGATATGTCAAGTGACATTTTCTCACGTCCTATCGACGTTTCAAAATACGACATCATCTATGGTGGCGCTCAGAAGAACGTTTCTCCTGCTGGTGTAACTTTCGCTATCGTCAGAACCGACGCTCTCGGCAAGGTTGACCGCAAAATCCCAACAATGCTCAACTACGAAACCCACATCAAGAAGGGCTCAATGTTCAACACTCCTCCAGTGCTCCCAATCTACAGCGCACTCCAGACCTTGAAGTGGTATAAATCACTCGGTGGCGTGAAGGTGCTCCAGAAGATGGACGAAGAAAAGGCTGCTGTTCTTTACGACGCAATCGACTCAAGCAAGATGTTCGTTGGCACAGTTAGAGAAGACAGCCGTTCAATCATGAACGTTTGCTTCGTAATGAAGCCAGAATATAAGGAACTCGAAAAAGACTTCATCGACTTTGCCAGCACTAAGGGTATCGTTGGCATCAAGGGTCACCGTTCAGTAGGTGGTTTCCGCGCATCTCTCTACAACGCACTCCCACTCGAAAGCGTGAAGGTGCTTGTTGAAGCAATGAAGGAATTCGAAAACAAATAAAATAAACCACGAAAAAGTAGGGATACGATTGTTTCGCATCCGCCCCTCAAAATGGTGACACATTATATATAATATAAAGTTTCTCCAAATTGAGGGCTTCTACTATTTCGCTAACATAAACATTAAAAAACGATTACACGACTATGAAAGTTTTAGTTGCAACAAGCAAGCCATTCGCCCCTGTGGCAGTTAAAGGCATCAAGGAAGTACTCGAAGCAGCTGGTCATGAAATGGTGCTCGTAGAAAAAGGCACAAAAGAAGACATGATTAATGCAATTGCAGATTGTGCTGGTCTTATTGTGAGAAGCGACATCGTCGACAAGGAAGTGATGGACGCTGCCAAAGAATTGAAGGTGGTGGTTAGAGCTGGTGCTGGTTACGACAACATCGACCTCGCTGAAGCTACCGCTCACGGCATTTGCGTGATGAACACCCCTGGTCAAAACAGCAACGCCGTTGCTGAATTGGTATTTGGTATGCTCGTTACTTTGGTTCGTAATCGCTACAACGGCACAAGTGGCACAGAACTGAAAGACAAGACTCTCGGTATTCACGCTTACGGTCAAGTAGGTCGCAATGTGGCACGCATCGCCAAAGGCTTTGGCATGAAGGTTAGTGCTCTCGACCCTTGGGTGAAAGACGAAGATATGCTCGCTGATGGCATCACTCCAGTTCACAGCGTGGAAGAACTTTACCAAAACAACCAATATGTAAGTCTCCACATTCCTGCAACTCCACAGACCAAGAAATCTGTAGGTAAGGCTCTTATCGAACTGATGCCAAAGAACGGAGTGCTCATCAACACTGCCCGCAAGGAAGTGATCGACGAGGAAAGCCTCGCTGAAGCACTCGCAGCTCGTGAAGACGTTCGCTACGTAGCCGACGTGAAACCCGACATCGCTGCAGAACTTGAAGAAAAATATCCAGAACGTGTATTCTTCACTCCTAAGAAGATGGGCGCACAAACTGCTGAAGCCAACATCAACGCTGGTCTCGCAGCTGCCAACCAAGTGGCTATGCACCTCAAAGACGGCTGGAACCGTTTCCAAGTAAACAAATAATCCAACTCCAATACTATAAAAGAAGAGGCACTCATTCAGAGTGCCTCTTCTTTTTCACTCCGTCTTTCAAATAACCAACCAATTAAGCAAACAATATGAACATTCGTAATCACGTCTGCTGAATACATAGGTGAGAGGATGTTAAAAAATGGGGAGGGGAGTGAATGGGTATGGAAAATTTGTTATCTTTGTGGTGAAAAACTATTAAAGAATAAAGATATGAAACGTGTGATTTTTGCCGCTTTTTGCGCAGGTGCTTTGGCAATGCCTTCGTGGGCAGCCCAACCAAAAGCCAAGGTTCAAACCAACAATGATGTGATTCTCCATGCTTGGAGTTGGAGTTTCAACACCATTCGTGAGAATATGAAAAGCATTGCCGATGCAGGGTTCACTATGGTGCAGACATCTCCAGCACAGCAATGTGTGACCGAAACCAAAGGTGACAAAGGCGGTGGCAACAAACTGTTTGGCAAAGGATATTGGTATTACCATTACCAGCCCACCGACTGGAAAATCGGTAATTATCAATTAGGTACTCGCGACGATTTCAAGGCTATGTGCGACGAGGCAAAGCGATATGGCGTGAGAGTGATTGTAGATGTGCTCCCTAACCACACTTCTATCGACGACACACGCACCAGCGATGCGCTCGACGCTGCCGTTGGCGGACACGAAAACCTCTACCACGCCAATGGTTTCAACGAAATCAAAGACTATAACGACCGTCTGCAATGCACCACAGGTCAAATGGGTGGTCTGCCTGACGTAAACACCGAAAACCCTGACTTCCAGCACTACTATATGCTGTATGTAAACGATTTGCTCAAGTGCGGTTGCCGTGGTTTCCGCTACGACACAGCCAAGCACATCGGTTTGCCAAGCGACCCCAAAGACCCCAAAAGCCCAGAAAACGACTTTTGGGAAGTGGCTACTGGCAGAAAGGCAGTGAAAGGACTTCGCATGGCGTTGCCCGAAGACAGTCTGTTCATTTACGGCGAGGTGCTTCAAGACAAGAATGTGAAAGAAACAGAATACGCCCAATACATGGGGCTGACGGCAAGTAACTACGGTTACATTATGCGTGAGACACTCAAGGCTGCCAAGTTCGACACCACAAAGGCAGGCAAATGGTTTCACCCAGTTGAGCCTCAAAAGTTGGTCACTTGGGTGGAATCACACGACACTTACTGCAACGCACACGAATCGGCAGACTTGAGCCTCGAACAAGTGCGCACCGCATGGGCGTGGCTCGCCGCTCGCCAATTCGGCACTCCGCTGTTCTTATCTCGCCCAAACAACAGCACAAAAGACAATGTGTGGGGCGACAACATTGTGGGTGCACGTGGCAACGACCAGTTCATCCACCCCGAAGTGGCAGCCGCCAACAAATTCCGCAAAGCCATGGCTGGCGAACCAGAAGCACTTTTCTACTCAGCCGATGCACAAGTGGGCGAGGTATGCCGTGGCAAGAAAGGCGCAATGCTGGTGAACGTGAGTGGCAACGAAGTGGTAGTAAGTATGAAAACCAACCTGCCCAATGGCAAATACACCGATGCAGTGCACGGCACCGTGTTTAGAGTGAAGAAAGGCACGCTCACTGGCACTCTCGCTCCATTATCGTCCTACGCCCTCATCAAGAAATAATCAAAATAGTGAACAAAACAAGTATTGAAATATTGGTAGGAATGTCGTTGCTGTGGCTCACAGGTTGCGGCACAGGCATCGAAACCACCGATAAGGTGACTGATAAAGATGTGAAGAAGGTGGAGGACTACTACGCCGCCACATCGGTGCAATCGTCGCTGAAAATCGAGTTCGATTCGGTGGCTTCGTGGAAGCAAGGCAAGCAGTTTTATGTGACCAACGACCGCATTTCCCTGATATTTGAGAACTCCGACAAATACTCTCCCGACCAAATCCATTTGGCTGGCACTCGCCTCACATATAATGGTTATGCCACTGGCAGTGTGCTCGACAATAGGGCAGTGGTGACACTGAAATTCACCGATGGAGTGAATGAATACCGCTATTGCACCAACAAAGAGATTCAAGAACTTTCCCCAAATTTCCAAGTGCCATTTATGGTTGATGAGGACATGGTGAAGAGCGTTGCACAACAAATCGTGGGCAAAACGCTTTACGTTCGCACCCGATTGTGGTATGATGTGCACACACAGCAGATGATTGACCGCCGTCAGTATATCGCCGTGAAAGTTGACAGCGTGCTGCCTGGCGACGATGCACTGCCGCTGAAGGTGGTGTTTACCACCCTCGACACACATGAGCAAGCCATGCTGCGCATCTCAAGTGGAAAAACGCTTCAATCAAGGGATTTCGACGCTATGTTCTCGCTGAAAAATCCTCGCAACGAATTTCCTGAGATTTCTCCCGAAAACTGGTTGCTCATCACCAAAGGCAAGGTGGCAGAAGGCATGAACAAAATGGAGTGCCGAATGGCTAAAGGATCGCCAAAACAGATTGTACGCACCCCATCACACGATGGTATGGGCGAATACTGGTATTACGACGGGGGCATGTTTCTACATTTTGAAGACGGAATTTTGAAACAATTCAGATGAACTACAATTCAGAACTTGAAATAGAATTTCTCGGAACAGGAACCTCTACGGGGGTTCCTTCCATTGGTTGCCACTGCAAAGTGTGCCGGTCAAAAGACAAGAAAGACAAACGACTGCGTGCTTCCGCCATTGTGCGCTATAAGGGCGTGAACATTCTCATTGACTGCGGTCCAGATTTCCGACAGCAAATTTTGCGAGCGTCATCAGACAATCTCGACGCTTTGCTCTTGACCCATATCCATTACGACCACGTGGCTGGCATCGATGACTTGCGGCCTTACAGTTTCAACCATATTTTCCCCATTTACGCAAGGCCGGAAGTGAACCAGCAGTTGCGCACCAATTTGCCATACTGCTTCACAAAGCATCCTTATCCGGGCGTGCCACGACTTGATTTAGTGGATATTGACAACAATCCTTTTATGGTTGGGAATGTGGAAGTTACGCCAATTCCTGTGATGCACGACAAACTACTCATCAATGGCTACCGTATCGGGCCACTTGCCTATATCACCGACTGCTCATATATCTCACCAGAGGAAATAGAGAAGTTGAAGGGCATTCCATTGCTCGTAATCAATGCGCTCCGCCATCGTCCTCACCACAGCCACATGACTGTAGAGCAAGCACTTGAAGTGGTGAGTCAGATTTCTCCACAAGTCACATATTTCACACACATGTGCCACGGCATCGGCTTCCACTACCAAGCCGAAGCCCATCTGCCACCTAACGTACACTTCGCCTACGACACACTAATAGTACGCACAGAATAACCGCCTATAAAATTTCATAAAAAGTGGAAGAAAACAGCATTTGTTTTGAAAATGTTGTTTTTTTCATTTTAATATGCGACGGCAAAGCATTATCTTTGTAAATTGAATAAAACGGATTTTTCAGTGAAAGATATGAGAAATATAGCCATTATGGGCAGCACAGGCTCTATCGGGCGACAAACGCTCGATATAGTGAGTGAATATCCCGACCTATTTAAGGCGTGGGTGCTGGTGGCAAACAATAGTGCAGATTTGCTTATTGAGCAAGCCCTGAAGTACCGCCCTCACACGGTAGTGATTGCCAACGAGGCTCTATACGATAAAGTGAAAACCGCTTTGGCCGACACCGACATTGAAGTGCAGGCTGGCGACCAAGCTGTGGCAGATTGTGTGACAGCCCCAGAAATCGACACGGTGGTGACGGCTATGGTGGGGTATAGTGGACTGGCTCCTACCATCAAAGCCATTGGCGCAGGCAAGAAAATAGCCTTGGCAAACAAGGAAACCCTTGTGGTGGCTGGCGACCTGATTACGCGCTTGCTTGCCACCTCAAAATCGGTGCTTTACCCTGTGGATTCGGAGCACGGCGCATTCTATCAATGTCTGGTGGGTGAACGCCATCAAGATATCAACAAACTGATTCTCACAGCATCAGGCGGTCCATTCCGCACTTTCTCGAAAGAGCAGTTGGAGTATGTGACAGCCGCCGATGCGCTGAAGCACCCCAACTGGAGTATGGGAGCCAAAATCACCATCGACTCTGCTTCGATGATGAACAAGGGCTTTGAAATGATAGAGGCAAAGTGGCTCTACAACGTGTCGCAACGCGATATTGAAATTGTGGTGCACCCTCAGTCAATCGTTCACTCTATGGTGGAATTTAAAGACGGTTCGGTGAAAGCGCAACTGGGATTGCCCGACATGCGCTTGCCAATCCGCTACGCATTGGGATTGCCTGGCCGACTGGCTTCGGACTGCAAGAAAATGACAGTGGCAGACTACTGCAACCTTACGTTCGAACTTCCCGACTTTGAGAAATTCCCGCTCTTGAACACTGCCTACGAAGCCGCCGACCGTGGTGGTAACGCAGCTTGTGTGGTGAATGCCGCCAACGAGATTGCCGTGGCTGCTTTCCTTAACAATCAAATAAAATTTACAGACATCTATAAAATCATTGAGCAGACACTCGCTTGGACTCCATTCGTGGAAACCCCTGCATACGACGACTATGTGAATAGCAATGCCGAAGCGCGTGCCTATGCCTCATCATTAATCAAGTAAGAGAACTACAAGAAATGAGCACATTTTGGTTAAAAGCATTTGAACTGATACTTTCGCTGAGTTTGCTGGTGTTTATCCACGAATTTGGCCACTATATGTGGGCAAGAATCTTCGGCGTGAAAGTAGAAAAATTCTACCTTTTCTTTAATCCATGGGTCACACTGATGGCTTGGCTTCCTAAAACGAAGAAAGTAAGCGTGCTTCGCACCAGCAAAGGCGCAGTTTATGAGTCGAAGAGCGTTGAGACTGAAAAAGAGTCCTCCAGCAAGAAAGCCACTTGGCGCGACACCGAGTATGGTTTGGGCTGGTTGCCACTGGGTGGCTATTGCGCCATCGCTGGTATGATCGACGAGACTCAAGGCGCCGACAAACTTTCGAGTGAGCCACAACCATGGGAATTTAGAACACAAGCCACTTGGAAGCGACTCCTGATTATGGTGGGCGGCGTGCTCAACAATTTCCTCCTTGCCATCTTCATCTATGCCGGCATGGTATGGTACTGGGGCGAGCAATATCTCCCATTCACAAGCGCAACCGAAGGCATCACTTATAGCGAAACCGCCCACAAGGCAGGTTTTCAAGACAACGATATTCCTCTGATGGCTGATGGCGACGCTGTGCGCTATTTCGACAGCGACCAGCTGAAAATTGCTATGGCTAAAGAGGTGAAAGTGCTTCGTGGCAAGAAAGATACCGTTACGATTTCAATCCCCGACCAGTTTGTGCTGCAAGTGAATAGCGACCTTGAAAACGGCGAGCCATTCATGTCGTGCAATGTGCCTACCATTGTGAAGGCTACAATGCCTGGTACTGGCGCAGAGAAAGCAGGTTTCCAAGAGGGTGACAAGCTGGTGGCTGTGAATGGTGTGGCTACACCGTCGTTCACACAATTCACCGAACAACTTAAGAGAAATAGCGGCAAGACCATTCCCGTGCAGCTTATTCGTGGTGGAAAAACCGTCACCACTCAAGCAGAGGTTGACGGCGATGGCAAACTTGGTTTCGAGGTGCTTGCCGATGTGTCAAAACTCTTCAAAACCGAGCAACACAGCTATTCATTCTTCCAGTCGGTGCCTCGTGGCATCGAGATGGGATGCTCTCAACTGGTAAGCTATGTGAAGGCGTTTAAGACGGTGTTCTCGAAAGAGGGTGCAAAGAATTTGGGCGGTTTTGGTTCTATCGGCCACATCTTCCCAGAGGAATGGGACTGGTACAGTTTCTGGAGCATTACCGCATTCCTTTCTGTGATTCTTGCCTTTATGAACATTCTTCCTATTCCAGCCCTCGACGGCGGACATGTGCTGTTCTTGCTCTACGAGATGATAACTCGCCGCAAGCCAAGCGAGAAATTTATGGAATGGGCGCAAACCGCAGGCATGGTGTTCTTGATAGCGCTCTTGCTGTTTGCCAATGCTAACGATATTTACCGATTCTTTATTAAATAACAGATGGTTTACAAACGCGTGATATTAAAGCGAGGTAAAGAGGAATCGCTCAAGCGATTTCACCCCTGGGTGTTCTCTGGGGCAATTGCTCGCATGGACAACATAGAAGAAGGTGACTTGGTGACTGTTTACGACCACGAGGGCAACCTCATCGGCAACGGACATTACCAGATTGGCAGCATCGCCGTGCGTATTCTCACTTTCGACGACACAGAAATCGACTCCGCATTTTTTGTGAAGCGACTCACCGAGGCTTTCAAGATGCGTCAGGCTCTCGGATTGAGCCGTCCCGACAACAATGCTTTCCGCCTGGTGCATGGCGAAGGCGATTTTTTGCCGGGCTTGGTAGTCGACATTTACGGATCTACGGCTGTGATGCAAGCCCACTCTCCAGGTATGCACTTCGCGCGCAACCTGATTGCCGACGCTCTCACCCAGTTGCCCAATGGCATGGTGAAGAATGTGTATTACAAGAGCGAAACCACCTTGCCCTATAAGGCACAGCTCGACCCCCAAAACGAATACATAGTAGGGGAGTACGATACCGATGTGGCTATGGAGAATGGTTTGAAATTTCATGTCGATTGGCTCCGCGGCCAAAAGACAGGCTTCTTCGTTGACCAACGCGAGAACCGATCGCTTCTTGAGCATTACGCCACAGGCCGAAAAGTGCTCAACATGTTCTGCTACACTGGTGGATTCTCGTTCTACGCCCTGCGTGGCGGTGCCGAGCTTGTTCACTCAGTGGATAGCTCCGCAAAGGCAATTTCGCTCACCGATGCTAATGTGGAGTTGAACTTCCCGAATTGCGAACGTCACAAGTCGTTTGCCATCGATGCTTTCAAATACCTCGACGAAATGGGAAACGACTACGACCTTATCGTGCTCGACCCTCCAGCATTCGCAAAACATAAAAGTGCATTGCGTAATGCTCTGATTGGTTATCGCAAACTCAACGCAAAGGCGTTTGAGAAAATCAAACCAGGTGGCATATTGTTCACATTCTCTTGCTCACAGGCTGTGAACAAGGAGCAATTCCGACTGGCAGTGTTCAGCGCGGCGGCAATGTCGCGTCGCAAGGTGCGCATCTTGCATCAGCTCACCCAGCCTGCCGACCACCCAATCAACATCTACCACCCCGAAGGCGAATACCTGAAGGGGTTGGTGCTTTATGTGGAATAATTAATTTTTTAATGCAATAGATTATGAAGAAAACCTTTATCGCCGCCGCACTGGTGGCACTGGCATCAACAGCAACTATGGCACAAGGAAATAAGTTCGACTACAACGTCGATAGTTTTGCCGACATTCAGGTACTGCGTTATCAAGTGCCTGGATTTGCCGACCTTTCTTTAAATCAAAAGAAACTTGTTTACTACCTCACCGAAGCAGCTTTGCAGGGTCGCGACATTCTCACAGACCAGAACTGCAAATACAATCTTCAGGTGCGTCAAACCCTTGAAGCGCTCTACACCAGTTACAAGGGCGACAAGAACAATGCCGATTTCAAGGCTTTGGAAAAATACTTGAAGCAAGTGTGGTTTGCAAACGGCATTCACCACCACTATTCTAAGGATAAGTTCACCCCAGAATTTACCGAAGAATTTTTCAACGCAAGTGTGAAGGCTTTGCCTCAATCAAAATTGCCATTGGCTAAGGGACAATCTGTCGCCTCTTTCCTCAAAGTGATGGACCGCGTGATTTTCGACAAGGCGTTTATGGCCAAGAGTGTGAACCTCGCTGCCGGCCAAGACCTCATCACCACATCAGCCAACAACCTTTACGAAGGCGTAACGCAAAAGGAAGTGGAAGACTATTACAAGGCTATCAAAGACCCTAACGACAAGACTCCTATTTCTTACGGACTTAACGCTAAGGTGGTGAAAGAGAACGGTAAAGTGGTAGAGAAAGTTTACAAAGTGGGCGGTCTTTACTCTGAAGCCATCACCAAGATTGTTGACAACTTGAAGGAAGCCATGAATTATGCCGAAAACGAAGCTCAAAAGGCATATATTCAAAAGTTGATTGATTTCTATGTCACAGGCTCATTGCGCACATTTGATGAATATTCTATCCTGTGGGCACAGGAAACCAAGAGCGATGTTGACTTCGTCAACGGTTTCATCGAAAACTACGGCGACCCTCTGTCGATGACTGGCGCATGGGAAGCTCTGGTGAACTTCCGCAACAAGGATGCATCACACCGCACCACACTTATCAGCAACAATGCACAGTATTTCGAAAACGCATCACCAGTTGACAACCGTTTCAAGAAGCAAAACGTGAAGGGCGTGAGTGCAAAGGTGATCACTGCCGCTATTTTGGCTGGCGACTGCTATCCTGCCACTCCAATCGGTATCAACTTGCCCAACAGCAACTGGATTCGTTCACAATACGGTTCAAAGTCGGTGACTATTGAGAACATCACCGATGCTTACGACGAAGTGGCTAACGGCACAGGTTTCAATGATGAGTTTGCTTACAGCAATGTGGAAGTGGAATTGATGAAGAAATATCTCACACTCGCCGACAAGCTCCACACCGACCTTCACGAATGTTTAGGTCACGCTTCTGGTCAAATGCTCCCAGGCGTTGATGCAAGTTCGTTGAAAAACTACCGCTCTACCCTCGAAGAGGCGCGTGCCGACTTGTTCGCCCTCTATCACATGGCAGATCCAAAACTGCTTGAATTAGGCATTTTCAAGGATGCAGACACCTACAAGGCTGAATACTATAAGTATATCATGAACGGTCTGCTCACCCAACTCACCCGAATCGAGCCAGGCAAGGACATCGAGGAAGCACACATGCGCAACCGCAAACTCATCAGCGAATGGTGCTATCAAGAAGGTAAGGCCGACAACGTGATTGAATATGTGAAGCGCGACGGAAAAACTTTCGTTCGCATCAACGATTACGAAAAGCTCCACAAACTCTTCGGCAAATTGCTCGCTGAAATTCAACGCATCAAGAGTGAAGGCGACTTTGAAGCTGGTCGCGACTTGGTTGAAACCTACGGTGTGAAGGTAGACCCAGCAATCCACAAGGAAATCTTGGCACGCTACGAAAAACTCAATATCGCGCCATACAAGGGCTTTGTTAATCCAGTTTACACACTGGTGAAGGACAACAACGGCAACATCACCGATGTAAAAATCTCATACGAAGAAGGCTACATCCAACAAATGCTCCGCTACAGCCGCGACTATTCACCCCTCACCAAGTAACCCCCATCACTCCATAAGTTAAAACAGAGAGAGTCTCCCCAAAAGGCTCTCTTTTTCTTTTCCATAGGTAAACCACGCTTTGGATATAGTCAAAAGTCTATAGATGCAATGATTCAATAAACTCTTGTTCTTTGATTTTCATTTGAACACAAAAATCAGCGTATGACAGAGCTGTTCTGCAAATTTCGACACCAAAAACTGACAGGGTAGAGGTGCTATACTTTAGTTTTTTTGTTGGTATAATTGTTTGTTTTTTCTCCAATGGTGACACAAAACCGCCTTTGGTCGCTTTAAGAGCACCCATGTAAGAGATTACTTGATGAATGTCGTCACGGTCAATTCTCGCCACATTATCATAGCTACCAAGCCGCTTATACTTTGCATCAAGCACCACTCCCTCTTTATAAAAATCAGGATAACGAACCCCGCTATTATCTTCAAATAGGTATATTCTTCCCATACGAAGTTTGTTCTTTGGGTGTTTGAATCCATAATCACGAAGGATTGTATTGACATATTCTTCCCAAAGCCAAGCTCCATCAAACAAGATGCCGCATATTTCATCATCATGCTCTCCATACTTCACTTCTTCCATTCGCAAAATTTGTAAGCACAAACTTTGCAATGCGTGGTACTCCGTGTAGTAAGGGTGGCTTTTAAACCGAAGATTCTTGCTTATAACACTGTTACGTTCACATTTATTATAATTTGCAGTATGCTCAATAATGGTACGAACATTTTCTTTTGTTTCCCTGTCAATGTTAAGAACCGCCATACCGTACTTTTTTGTTTTCATAAACTCAATAGTGTGACGGATGAGCTGTGTCATTCTATTGTTGGAACTATATTCGCGAGTAGAATATGCAATTTTCCCAACAAAAGGGACATTGCGACAAATATGCCTACCCACATCAATAGTGCCTTTGATATTTGAATCATTATGCTTGAAGTGTTGATATTCCCTGAAAACACCTTGTCTCATAGCATTTTTCAGAAAGTAAGGAAACATGAACATCACAAAATCAAACACATCTTCCTGCTCATTATTATGACTTAGGTCAAACAGATTGAACGACAACACCTTTTGTAGCATATAATGGAGAAGAAAGTCGTCGCGTCCTTCGTCAAATCTCGACTTTATCTTAATTTGTAGATTTTCAACCCCAATAAATCCCATTATATTTGCCGTATTAATTGTAACTATTTCGGGGTCGTCGGTATTTTTAATGTTCAAGACAGAGGCTTCTCCAATCCTGTCATCCGTATCCTCAATGCTAAATGGGAAAACAAGTAAGTGTTCGTTTTCTCGGCACAATTGAGATATTGATTTATCAGCAATTGGAAATAGAGCGGCAACATCATTCCTGCTGTAAGTGTTTGCCACAATATTGTTGTCTGTCAAACTAATTCTCATAACTCTACCTGTTCATCTAATTCGTCTGTGACTGAAGATTCATTTTTGTCACCAAAATAAGCATTTTTACAATCTTCCAATATATCGTCAGCTTTACGGAATCCACGAAGATACTCTTTGAGCAATGGCTCTATATTCATTGCCCATAGCTTTTCAATGTTACCACCGCTTTTACCCAGTTTTAGGAAATATGATGGTCCAACCATGTATGCTGCACCTAAACCATCAGTTTGAGCAATCACTTTATTTAAGCGATGCATCGTATCTTTTACCTCGTCTGCACATGGCAACGTGTCGAGCATAGATAGGGTGTCAGTTGGAGTTATCTCTTTCCAAGCGAAACGACGCCTCATAGCAAAGTCCATACTCTCAACACTCCGATCTATATCGTTCATTGTTGCAAGTATATACACATTCTCTGGTACATAAAAACCTTTTGCAAACACATCCGATTCTGGAACAAGGTTTTGATATTGAGTGTTTACTCGAATTTCACTCATTCCTCGATAGCCAGGGTCAATGGCATAGAACAACTCTCCAAATATTTTTGATGCTTCCCCTCGATTAATCTCGTCAATGATGAATACAAAGGGCTTACGCTCAACTCTTCTATCTGTTGATAGGGTATTAGCTTTGGTTTTCATCTTTCGAATTGCCTTTGTAATGACAAATGCATACGAATCTGACTGGGTTCCATATTTCCTATTAAAGAAGTCGCGAACATCACGAACAATATTCAACTGCACTTCATTTATTAGAAGTTGTATAATATCTTCAGTGTAAACTGAAATTCGTGTAATTTTCTCATTTTGATTATTATGAATGACCATTGACCTTTCTTTTATTTCACCAATAGTGAACTCGTTACCGTTCAAAAGATTGAATTTAGTACCATTGTCAATTGCAGCTTCAACAAACTGTTGTAGTTTATCCTCCCAAGACAATTCTTTGTTTAAACTTTCAACGCTTTTTTGGCTATCAATGATGTTCTTGATGGCTTTCTTGCAAAACTCTTTAAAAACACCATCTTTGCGCTCAAATCCTATTTGTCCATCATCCTTCTCTACAGGGCGCAAACCCTCTACGAAATCGGAATAGTCATACGATGGGTGGAACTGCACAAAACACATTTCTTCTTTCGTGCAGCCCATTTCTTTTGCTATGGCTTGTGCCATAAATGTTTTACCTGTGCCCGGAGCGCCCGTTAGCACAAGGTTATTGTTTTCTTTAAGCAAATCAATGTATTTCTGATACTTACTGCTTTTTGCTTCGATTGTGATAGGTTTCATTATTTTCTTCACATAATCGACAATAGCTTGCGTTTTAGTGTCTACAGGATGAATAGTTTTCCTATATGCCCCATAAGACGCTCCATTGAAGTCTACTTCATCTCTACTTATGTATCTCACATTGCATCTGAAAATAGTATAATTATCTTTATGTATCACAGAAGTATTGTCGCCAACGACCCCTAAACCTTTAATGCGAATAAATGGTTTGTCGTGGTTTGAACCTTTTGTGGATGTGGATTTTAGAATGAGCACATCGCCTTTGTGTACAGTCTTAGCAATTTGGAGCAATTTTTGATCGCTTTTTTTGTTATCTTTAAAAACTCCTTCCCAAACCTCTTCCTCAAAAAAACGGCCTAATTGTGAACCATCACCACCAAATGAATAGCCCACCAACCAGCATTTCATGCTATCGGAAGAATTGTTTGAACTATCTTCTGAAAGATTCCAATTATTAGCATTTGCAGAAAGCTCATAGAAGGTGTTTTCTATGATTTCATTAAGTTCCATTTTCTTTTTAATGTCATCTAAAATAGATATGTATTCTGCATAAAGTGGCACCTTAGATGGAATGGTTATTCCGTATCTATTCTTCAAATACAAAATATTTTTGGCATCAAAAGCTAAATAATCATCAGGTCTAATCCAAAATAGCCCCATTGTGATGTTCACATTGATAATATACTGGCTAATCACTGTATTGAATTCTCTCTCAAAATCCTCATGGTTAACCGCTTTAATAAATAAATTCCATAAATTCTGTATATCATCATTCTTTCTGTGCTGCCTAAATCCAAAGAAATGAGACTTTTGGTTATTTAGCAAAGGGGTTCCCTCAAAGTCTTCAGGAACACTTGCAGAAATACCCAGTAATTTCTTAAATAATTCCAATGAATGCACTCTATTATGTTGCTTTATTCCACGATTGAACAACCCCATGGTTGTAAATGGGTCTATATCTTCAAGTAGGTCTGCAACACCACCATTGTCATGAAGGTAATTTGCGAGCAACTCAGTTCTGTTAGAATATATGATTTTTAGCAACCCACTTCTATCCGAACTGAATTGAAGGAGTTTTTGTGCAAATTCTTTATAAAAAGGAATCCAAGTGAATTTCTCTTTATTTATACTGATTAATGTGTTGGTAGTAACCATTTCTGCCATAGTTTTGAGGTTAGTTAGTTCTTGCATATAGATAAAACCATAAAAGAGAATTTTGTGAGAAATCGTCCAAAATCTTCTAATATTAACAAAATTACTGATTTTTTTTGTTCTACAGGCAAACTTAGTCCCTTTTTATTATAATTGTGACACGGCTCTTTCATTTAAGATTTCGTTGCTCACTTAAAAATGTTGTTATTTTATAGCGATTGTTTTCTTGTATGGTGAGGGGAACTTTTTGCCTGCACGGTTCATAATTCATGTGACGATTCGATGATTGACAGATATGCACCCGTATGATACGGATTTCTTTGATTTTCAGCGAAATAAGTGCTTAAATAAATAGGTCGAATGGCAGATTTTTTGTAACTTTATAGTTGACAATCAAAAAGTTATGAATGAAATCAAGCCACTCGACCAAGTTCTTTCGATTGAAGCGGATGCACACAATCAGATTACAAAAGTAGTAAATAAATTCGGATCACGAGGTAGTATTTTGTATAGACTGAAGGAATTTTCCTCCTCCATCCCTGATTTCAGAAGGTCAGGCAAAGGAAATATTCGTCACAGACTTGATGACATCATCATGCTGATAATACTTGGACGTGCGTCGGGGTGCATTGGACGTGCCCAGATAATGGAGTTCGGCAAATACAATCTTGGTAAATTCCGAAAAATGGGTATGTTAAGGAACGGTGTCCCTTCAGAAGCAACTCTTTGCCGTGTGGATAACGGCATTGACGATCTGGCCATGGCAGACAGGATGCAGCGGTTTGTAGAAGTCTTTCACGGTGAACTGCTCAAAAACGATTGCGGCAAGGAGATAATCTGCGTGGATGGCAAAGCCGAGCGCGGCAC
>ERZ857629.69-NODE-69-length-151061-cov-36.493040_pt1 | contig 151061 bp, 121 predicted proteins | sample MGYA00519700_ERZ857629 | MGnify/ENA primary metagenome ERZ857629 (study PRJEB31778, sample SAMEA3449351) | human gut metagenome | biome: human gut; feature: human-associated habitat; material: faeces | place: United Kingdom | collected 2010/2012 ... | reverse complement strand
TGGCTGCGGCGCTTTTGCCCGAACGGATGCCGAGGTCGAGCCCCAGTTCGATTTCGTTCTTGAAGGCGTCAGTGTATCGCCATACGCGGTCGGAAAGCCCGAGGCCTTGCGTCTTGCGTGCGAGGAATGCTTTGAGCGCTTGCGCGTTGTTATTGAAATAGCGGCGGCGCCGGGCTTGCTCTTGATGTCAAACTTACAGCAGCACAATATCGGCCTACCATCGTGAACGAGGTATCCTAAAAATTTACCTAAGTATTGTTTTAGGAAATTATAAGTAAAAAAATAAGCCAAGCCGACCATGTCTCGGAAAAAAATGCTAAATTTGTAAACTTATATGCCGCAAGGACGTTTGGCCCAAGCCAAAATATACTGACGGCCATAAGACAGAAAAATTACTAATCAGATAATTTCATGGAAATTACAGGAAAAATCATTATCGACCTCCAAGAACAATCCGGAGTCAGCAAGGCCGGCAACAATTGGAAGAAACACGAGTATGTCCTTGAAACTCAGGAAACTTACCCTCGCAAAGTGAAGTTCGACTTTTTTGGTGATAAAGCCGACCAGTACAAGTTGAGCGTAGGCAAGGTATATACCGTCAGCTTTGATATTGACAGTCGCGAATACAATGGCCGCTGGTACACAGAAGCTCGTGCATGGAAAGCCGAAGAGGCACAAGGAGCCAATGCTTCGGCAGCCAATCCCGTGCCTCCCATGGCCCAGCAGGCGCCCATCGAAGCGCCCGTGCCCCCCGCTCCGGGCGCTGCCGGTGCATCGGACGACTTGCCATTCTGACGCAAAAGCAGGACATGCCTTGTGCGCGCTTGCCGGAGCCGTGTTGCATCCATGGGCAGGCGCGTGCTCGTTTACACAAAATAATAGATCAAAACATCCAACCACGCTAATGAAAACATTGACAGCACTGGTGACGGTGCTTTTTATGGCTCAACCGCTTATGTCACTTTCAGCTCCTGTGGCGGCATCTACGGCCAAGAAGGCCGAGACCGCCAATCCGCTGTTGCGCCCATTCAAGAACACCGAGCACAACACACCTCCATTTAACGCTATAGATAACAGTATGTGGCTTAAGGCTATACAAGAAAGCATAACACGTGCCAATAAGGACATTGATGCCATAGCTTCCCAAAAGGCCAAGCCAACCTTTAAGAATACCATAGAAGCTCTCGACTGTGCCGGCGAAGATCTCAGCCGTGTTCTTGGCGTATTCTACGCACTGCTTTCGGCCGAAGCCGATGATCAAATGATGGAGGTCTCGGTAGTGGCTTCGCGACTGCTGAGCGAATATTCGACCTCCATTACCCTTAACGAGAAATTGTGGCAGCGTGTCCGTCAAGTTTACGACAATCGCGATGCACTCAAGCTGGCCTCCGAAGATAGTATGCTGTTGCAACGAACCTACGAGTCCTTTGCCCGCAATGGTGCCACCCTTGAAGGCGAGGCTCGCCAACAGTATAAAAATCTCAGCTCCGAGTTGTCCGAACTGACCACACTCTTTGGACAGAACGTTCTCAAGGAGGTCAACACCTATGAGGTTTGGCTCTCAGAGGAAGACTTACAGGGACTGCCTGAAAGTTCGATAGAAGCTGCTGCTAAGGCTGCTTCGGACAAAGGTCGTGCCGGGGAGTTTCTCTTCACTCTCGACCAGCCTGTGTACATTGCCTTTATGAAATATAGCAGTCGTGCCGACTTGCGCGAGCGTATGTATCGGCTATATACGGGACGTAACACTTCGGGCAAATACAACAATATAGACGTGATGACACGTATCGCCGATTTGCGCCATCGTTTGGCCAACCTCTTGGGTTACAGGACATATGCTGCCTATAACCTGACCAATACAATGGCCGGGACCCCTGAGGCTGTGTATGACCTGCTGGGACGTCTGCGTCAAGCCTATACCCCGGCGCTTGAAAAAGAGATGGCTTCGCTGACGGCTTTTGCCTCTAAATACGAAGGCAAGCCGGTGACCATACATCCATGGGATTATAGTTACTACTCCAACAAGCAACGTGCTGCCGAATATGCTTTCGATGAGGAAGCCATGCGTCCTTATTTCGAGCTTTCAAATGTCATCAAGGGCGTCTTCGGCTTGGCCACTCGCCTTTACGGAGTGACCTTTACACCCAATCCCAGGGTGCAGGTTTACCATCCCGATGTAACAGCTTATGATGTTAAGGACGAAAAAGGCAAATTCCTCGGAGTTTTCTACACTGATTTCTTTCCACGTGCGGGCAAACGTCCCGGAGCCTGGATGACCAATTTTAAGGAGCAGTGGAAAGATACTAAGGGTAAGGAGTCACGTCCCCAGGTGACCATTGTGATGAATTTCACGAAACCGACGGCCGATAAACCCTCGCTGTTGACACCCTACGAGGTGGAGACGTTTTTGCACGAATTCGGTCACGCATTGCATGGTTTGCTTGCCGACACCAAGTATCGCAGCCTGAGCGGCACCAATGTATTCCGTGATTTCGTTGAACTGCCTTCGCAGTTCAACGAAAACTTTCTGACCGAGCGCCAATTCCTCGACACTTTTGCTCGCCATTACATCACGGGAGAGGCAATACCCGATTCGCTGGTTGACGGTCTGATACGCTCGTCGCGCTATGGCGCTGCTTACTCATGCATGCGCCAGTTAGCTTTCGGATACCTCGATATGGCATGGCATACCATCGAAAAGCCGGTGGACGACCCTGTGGAATTTGAGATTGAAGCCGTCAAGCCGGTACGCATCTTCCCGACTGTGTGCGGTTCGATGACTTCTCCACAGTTCAGCCACATCTTCTCCGGAGGCTATGCAGCGGGATATTACAGCTACAAATGGTCTGAAGTATTGGATGCAGATGCTTTCAGTGTATTCAAAAAGAATGGTATATTCGATGCTGAAACGGCTCACTCTTTCCGCGACAACATACTCAAGCGCGGCGGCACCGAGAATCCGGCTGAGCTCTATCGCCGATTCCGGGGCGGTGACCCTACCATTGATGCATTGCTGCATCGTGATGGCATAAAGTAACAATAGGAATTATCCTCCGCATACGGCGGCGCCATGTATTCCACAGCGGATATGGCGCCGCCGCTGTGTCTTGTCCATGTGCGAACTTTTTGATAATCGAAAGCGTTTCGTAAGAAAAGAATTTCGACTATGAAGATACAGCAAACACACCAAACACTTTTGAGCGTGATGGCTATTTTCGCCGTTACGTTGTCTGTCAATCCGAAGGCTGCTGCATGCACTCGCGTGGTGTATGCCGGACTTGGAAATACGGCGATTACCGGACGCAACTTGGACTGGAAGACGCCCATACCGACCAACCTATATGTACAGCCTCGAGGCATCGACCGCGTTTCCGCGCAAGGGCCTGATGCCTTGCAATGGCGGTCGCTGTACGGCAGTGTGGTCGCCGTTGGCTACGACATGGGAGTCTCCGAGGGCATGAACGAGCGGGCTCTTGTATGTAACCTCTTATACCTGCCGGGCACCGAATATAAACTGCCAAAGGAAACGCGCCGCCCTATGTCCTCGTCACTATGGGCACAGTACATTTTGGACAATTATGCTACGGTTGCCGAGGCTGTCGAAGGACTGACGCACGATGTTTTTTACATAGATGCTCCGGATATGCCTGGTGGCGCGTCCACGACACTACATGCCGCATTGAGTGATGCATCAGGAGACTGTGCTATCATAGAATATGCAGATGGGCGTATTTCGATATACCATGGGCGCGAGTATCGAGTGTTGACAAACGCCCCTATGTATGACAGCCAGAAGGCCATTGTACAATACTGGGAACGTATTGGTGGTATGAAAATGCTGCCCGGCACCAACAGTAGCAGCGACCGCTTTGTGCGGGCGTCGTTTTATGTGGGGTGTATTCAGGACACGGTAAGGCATGAAGTGGCTCTGGCAGGAGTTTTTGGTGTGCTTTTCAATTGTGCCGTTCCGGTTGGCATTTCGGTACCCGGCAGTCCCGAGGTATCGCAGACACAGTGGCGTTCGGTTGCTGACCATTCAAACCTTGTATATTACTATGCCACCACATACAATCCATCGGTGATGTGGGTGGATTTGCGAGAATTTGATCTTGGCGAAGGCGCTCCTATAATGAAGTTGAACGTTATCAACCAGCAGAAACCTTATATTGGCAATGTCCGTGACGACATGCACCCGGACAAGGGTTTTGTTCCGATGTTCACAATGGAACAGTGGCGTAGCTCTCAAAAGTGAGTATAAGCGTTAGATATCGCGGTTCGAAGTTGTGCCGCTATCGGATGGTAGGGCATAACGACCAAATTTGCGGAAGCAAGGCGGAGTCTTCGTTGTTGTGTATCACCTCAGGTGTGATGGAACATGCTTTTGGTATGGTTTCGCTGTTTTGACTATTGATACGTTGCAGCACTTGTTGGCGCGTGATATTGTCGCGTGCCGATACGCGCGATATGCGAGTCTCGATGTCAGCCGTAACCACCCAAATACGGTCGACACATTTCCATAGGCCGGAGGAATATAATATTGCACTTTCGACAAAGAACATTCCTGACGTTCGACGTGCACATGCTTGAACATCACGTATGACAATACTATGCACGATGGCATTTAGCATGGCTAATTTGGCCTTGTCCTCGAATACTATTTGCGCCAAGCGAGGACGGTTGATGCTTCCATCGCGGTTAATTGTAGACGAGTCTATCATTTCGGCTAATTTGCGGCGAATTTCCGGGTCTCTATCCATGATGGCTTTGGCGTTACTGTCGCAGTCGTAAACTGTGTGGCCGCATGTGCGTAAAATGCGGCTGATAACACTTTTCCCCGAGCCTATGCCTCCGGTGATACCAATGGTTTGTATGGCCATAATTACTGTTTAGGATATCTTGCGTTTTCTGATTGATGTGTTATCCTTGCAACGATTGATATATCTCAAAACAAGGCATGGACACCGGACCGGCAGGAGGGAGAATTTCAGCGTTCGACCATGTATTCCACCGAATCGGTGCTGAGGCGTATGTTGCGCAGTTCCGGAACTTTTGAGTTGTCTGCTTTGATGCATATACGGCGTGTCGGATGCGACATGTCGATGCTGCGATAGTCAGCGGTAATGACTAGTGGAGGCAATTGCTCGTTGTAAATATTGGCCGGCACCATATATGAGACATTTACTGTGGTTGGTAGTAGTATAAGCCGTACACTATCGGGGACATTGATTGCGGTAATGGGCAACTTTATAGAGCGTGCAATCAGCGGCTCGACGCGGAAGGTTACGCTGACGCTGTCAGGGAATGCTCTGCATCCGGGCGGGACGATTACGCGTGTGCGTATTGTTTGAGTCTCGGAGATATCTGTGTACTGTATGACAGGGGTGACTACTCTGTCCGCCGTAGGGCTCAAAGGACGTGTCGAGTAGACGACCACCGATGCGGGCACACATTTCGGGGCACCTGCCAGAGCAAAGTCTGAACGTGTGGACACTTGCGAGGCCACATTTACCGGCATAGACACTCCGGGTCTCGAGGTAAACATTATGCTGAGGGTGTCCGGACTGAAGGATAGTATTTGGGAGTTTTGACCGAAGACATTTCGCAGTAATGCACGCATTTCCGAAGTTCCTACGGAAATGCGATTATCATGCATCATGTACTTATAGTCAATAGATATTGTCGGTGGGGTGCCAAAGTTGAATTTTATAAGTTGGGAACCACGCGACTTGACGCTGACACTGATGTCGTCAGGCAAGTATGAAATCATGGTGACCGAGTCCGGCTTGTTGACGATTTCGACACGACACCGGATGTCTTGTTGCATTTCCTGGTTCAGTGACATTACCACCCATAGGGCGGATGAAATTGCCAGAAAGACACAAAACGTCAACACGCTCTTCCCGCGTGGCGAGAAGACGTATTGACGTATAATGTTTGCGGCGCGTCGGGCCTTGTCTTGCAGGGCACCCACGGTTTACTTTTATTTCTTCTGTTGTATTGCCTCGTTAGCTTGGACTGCGGAGGGGTATACCGAGTTGCGGTCTACGCGTATTTTGACATCTTTGTCCACTTCGATGAGCATCGAGTTGGAGTTCTCGTCAATCTCGCGGATGCGTCCATATATTCCGCCGGCTGTAACAACGTTGTCGCCCTTGGACATGGCTTCGCGCTGTTTGCGCAGTTCTTTCTGCTTTTTTTGCTGCGGACGAATCATGAAGAAGTAGAAGATGGCAATCAGTGCCACAATCATGATGATGTTCATCATTCCGGCACCTGCTCCGGCACTTGCACCTGCGGGAGCTGCATCGAGTAATATTGCGTTTTCAATCATAGCTTGGTCTTGTTTGGCTGTGAATTTTTGTGAGTATGATGTTTACTTGTATATTACGTTGTTGTTTTTGAGGTACGTGGCAACGGAATGCAGTATGCCGTTGACGAATTGACCACTCTTGGGCGTCGAGTAATTATTGGCCAATTCGACATACTCGTTCATGGTCACTGCTACTGGAATTCCGGGGTAGGTCACCAGTTCGGTGATAGCCGTAATCATGATGACGATATCCATGAATGGTATGCGCTCGATTTCCCAGTTTTGGTTGTTTATGAAGCGTTCGATAAGTTCGCGATACTCGTAGCGGTGTCCTATGGCTGCATCGAATAGCTCGGCACCAAAGGTCGCATCTTCTTCATCTTTGTATTTCTCCAAAAGGGATATCGGATCGTCCGGATGTGACTGTGCGTAGCGTATTGTCTTGAGCACGAAGGTGCCCATAATATTGAGGTCATCGTTCCAAAATACCGATTCGTTTTCGATGGCCTCTTCGAGTGCATCGCTACGGAATAGTACGTTGCGCAACAGGTTGCGCCATACTTCGCAGTCAAGTTCGAAATCGGTACTTTCGGCTTCCATATAGTCGGCGTAGTATTGCGACGCGGTTATTTCCTTGAGTAAATCTTGGATAAGCGAGAAGTCGGAAGTCCAACCCATTGCGTTTTTTTCGTAATAGGGCGCGAAGGATGGCGACTCGAGCAACTTGGCAACGAAGGAGTTGTCTGCAAATCGCATATTCGGATTAAGCTCGTCCTGCGTAGCCAAAAATTTGGCTTTGGCATTTTCGATGTTCTCGGCTTGGGCTTTTGTAAGGTTAGCCATAAGGCAAAATATGTCGCAGTATAGGTTATATGCCTTGTCCAGCGACAGAGCTAAGTCCTTTTTTGCTGTGGCATAGCCCAAAGAGGCATCGCGATACGATGTCAAAGTCTTTTCGAAAAGGGTGAAAGCCTGCTCGTAGCCTTTATTGGTGAAGCCTTCGAGCGAGCGTATAGCTGCTACGAAGGCGCGGTCGCGCTTGACTGTGGTGGCAAAGACCGAGATCCACATTGACACCTCAAGTGCTATTTCGGGCGAGCGTTTTTTGCTGTAGTCTTTGTATACGGCTGATTGGGCAATGTTGTCGGCCAGACGTTGCATCTCCGGGGCGATGACCGGAAGGTCGTTGTCGCCACTGAAGAGCATGCCCTTGATTGTGTCGTCAGCGGCCAAAGCGGCGCCGGCGCGGCTGCGCAGCATTTTTTTGTCCACGGTTATAGCTACGGGCATCTTGGGCGTCTTCTTGCTGTTGGTAAGCTGTACCAGCATTAGCAGCAAGTCTTTATAGACTTTGTATGCAAACACAGCGTCCTGTGACGTTGATTCCGGTTGTTGGAGTATCTTGAAATCAGTACGTGTCAAAAGGTATGAGTACAGCATCTGTACTACCTTGGTTCGTATAAGTATACGGTTGATCATGCTTGAATATGTGCGTCTATAGTTGAACGCCGCTTTTGGCTTGCTTGCCGTTCGGCCATGCAAAGTTAATACTTTTTTTCAAGATGGCTGTCATATAGCCTGATTTTCGGCAGGAGTTTTTACAGCATGAGTGCGGATATAACCATAGCTCTTGCGCATTCTGAATGTCAGTGGCCGAGGTGATTCCATCCTTGGGCCTTTATGGCAATTTCGCTTTCACCATCGCGCGTGATCATTGCACATCCCAAAGTTTGGTCTGTGATATGCCCGATGATTCGTATTCCGGAAATGTCTTTGATTCTGTCGTGATCGGCCAGTGGAACGGTGAACAGTAATTCGTAATCTTCGCCGCCGTTCATGGCGGCTGTTACAAGGTTCATGTTCAGCTCTTGAGCCATTACCGCAGTCTGGTAGTCGATTGGTATACGTTCCTCGTAGATACGGCATCCGGTCTTTGACTTTTGGCAAATGTGTAGTAGCTCGGAAGATAGTCCGTCCGAGATGTCAATCATGGAAGTTGGCACTATGCCGGCTCTGTCCAATTGGCTTACGATATCGCGCCGTGCTTCGGGCTTGAGCTGGCGCTCGACGAGGTATTCTTTACCGGCGAATTGCGGTTCGAAGTCCTTGATGCCTACCGAGGCGGCTTTTTCGCGTTCGAGCACTTGGAGTCCCATGTATGCGGCGCCAAGGTCCCCGCTTACGCATATCAAGTCGTTGGGTCGGGCGCCATCGCGTCCTACAACTTTTGAGGCGGGCGCATCGCCAATGACGGTGACGGAGATGACCAGGCCTTGGCGAGAGGATGTCGTGTCGCCGCCCACGAGGTCTACGCCGTAGACTTCGCAGGCCAACCGCAGGCCTTCGTAGAGTTGTTGGATGTGCTCGACGGTGAAGCGGCGTGATATGCCTAGAGATACCACAATCTGCCGCGGTGTGCCGTTCATAGCGTAGATGTCGCTGAAATTGACTACGGCTGATTTATACCCGAGGTGTTTGAGAGGCACGTATGTCAGGTCAAAGTGTATACCTTCCATAAGGATGTCTGTGGATACGAGCACGCGCGTGTCCGGATAAGACAATTCGGCGGCGTCATCACCTATGCCGCGTATTGTGGAGACATTTTTGTGGACGATGCCTTCGGTGATTTTGTCTATGAGACCGAATTCGCCTAAAGTTGCTATTTCTGTCTGCTTTTCTTCCATGATGCCGGGTATTTATGTTTGTGGTGTAACGTTTACTTTCAAAGAAAAGTGGGGCTATTGTGTAAGGCGCTTTGCGCGGTTATAATGTTGTGGTGACACGTCCGCCGCGTGAGCCGGGGCGTGTCACCACAATATATGTTTGATCGGGATCGTGTGTTAGTTGGCGGACACAAGTTCCTTGATGATGGCGAGCATCTTGGGCTGGGCGTTCTCTGCTGCCATCTGCACTTCTTCGTGAGTAGGAACTTGACGGACGTCTTTGCCTCCGAGGTCGGTGATGACGGAGATGCCGTAGACGCGCATTCCGGCGTGGCGTGCCACGATGACTTCGGGAACGGTGGACATACCTACAGCATCGCCGCCGATTACGCGGAAGTACTCGTATTCGGCCGGGGTCTCGAAGGTGGGGCCGGTAGTGCCTACATATACACCATGCATCAGACGAATGCCAAGGCGTTTGGCTATATCGTCAGCCTTGCGGATGAGTTCGTGGTCGTAAGCTTCTGTCATTGCGGGGAAGCGCGGTCCCAGTTCCTCGTAGTTTTTGCCACGCAGCGGGTTTTCGGGGAAGAGGTTGATTTGGTCGGTAATTGTCATGATGTCGCCTACGCGGAAGTCCTTGTTCATGCCGCCCGCAGCATTGGATACATACAATGTATCAACGCCGAGTGCGCGGAAAACACGCACGGGGAAGGTGACGGTCTTCATGTCATAACCCTCGTAGTAGTGGAAACGGCCTTGCATAGCAATAACGCGTTTCCCGTTGAGGTCGCCGAAGATAAGGTTGCCGCTGTGTCCTTGTACGGTGGATACGGGCATATTCGGTATTTGGCTGTAGGGGATGACAATCTTATTGTCGATATGGTCTACAAGTGCGCCGAGGCCGCTGCCGAGGATGATGGCGGTCTTTGGCATGTTGTTTACACGTTCGCTAAGAAAAAGCGCTGTTTCTTTGATTTTTTCGAGCATTGTGAATAATGGTTTTATGGGTTATATCGTGTTGTTTGAATATGTGTATTATCTCCTGCATGGCAGCATTTATTACGCTTCTGTTGTCAGGTGTACCTCGAAGGGCTGAGCAACCCCTTGAGTTTCATCAAACGTAGTATCTCGTCACGCAGTGTCTCGCCGCGCAGTGTCTCGCCGGGCTCGGTGTGCATAATATCGACGTGCACCGGCACGTACATCAGTGCTCCTTTGAGTGCCTTTGGGAAATACGGATTGTTGAGCAACCGTACAGCATCTTTCTCTGTGGTGACTATGATTTTGCGTGCGCCTTGCAGGCTGTTGTATCTTTCGGTGATAAGTTCGAGGTCGTGGCGTGTGTAGTTGTGGTGGTCGTCAAAGATGTTGACTTTAACATGTGCGTCAAAACTCTTGACGTAGCGGACAAAAGGCTTTGGATTGGCTATACCTGCAATGACAAGAACAGCATCGTTGGTTGTGAGTTGGTCCAGCCGTATAGGTGTGCCGCCGAAGACAGGACGTGTTTGCTCGTAGGCAAGGCGCGAATAAAACAGACCTTGGTCCGGAATCAGGTTGAGGTTTTTGCCAAAGGTTCTAATGTCAATAGGTCGTATGTTGTTAGGACATTTAGTAACAATTACGATGTCGGCACGTGTGATGTTTTTTGCCGACTCGCGTAAGCGCCCGTAGGGCAACATTTTGTCATTGAAATAGGGACGATTGTATTCGGTGAGCACTATCGCTATGTCAGGCTTGACGCGACGGTGTTGGAAAGCATCATCCAAGACAATCATGCTGAGCGATGGATCATCGGCAAGCATTCGCTTTATCCCCGCCACGCGATCCTCACATACACATACGGTGATTTTACGACCGAATTTGTGGTATATTTGGTATGGTTCATCGCCTATGTCGTTAGGGGTCGATTGGGGAGTAGCGGCCACAAATCCTGATGTGTGGCGCTTGTATCCACGGCTGAGTATCCCGATATTGAAACGGTCACGTAAGGCGGCTACGATGTATTCGGTATGGGGTGTCTTGCCGGTGCCGCCTACGGCGAGGTTGCCGATGCAGACCACAGGGACGTCAAAGGAGTACGACTTGATGATGTTGCAGTTGTAGCATAGGTTGCGCACAGCCGTTACTACGCCGTATATTTTAGACAGCGGGAGCAGGATGAGTTTGGCTAATGTGGATCTGTGCATCTTGCGTTGTCGTTTTGTGGTGTCCTGTTCTTAGGTGTGGCTTCGTTGTTTTGGATATCGCCTGTTTCTGTTGGAGGTGGTTTTGTCGCTTTTCTGTTCGGGTGTGCTCAGTGAGGCCATGGGCTTTGTGCCGACGTTAACTTATTGAAGGGTTATGCTTTCCATACGTGCCTGTATAGGCGACATGTTGACGATTTGTCCCAGCATACGCAGGGCTTTGTCTGCTTCGGCCGGTGGTATCGCGGCCCAAGCTGCTTTAGCTTTCAATGCTTCAGGTATGGCGTCTTTTCCGGTAATACCTGCAGAGAGCAGTTGCTGTAGCGGGGAGATTTCCATGGCCGGATATGTGGCGTATGCAGTGGGGGCTATGCCTATTTGACGTGCCAAGTCGGCAATGGCGTTGTGCAGTGAGCCTATGCGGTCTACGAGCCCTATGCGTAGGGCTGTATTACCATCCCACACACGGCCTTGAGCGATAGTATTGACACTGTCTTTGGAGATATGGCGGCCTTCGGCCACGCGCCCCACAAAAGTTTCGTATCCGCGCTGTATGGCACGTTGCATCTCGGCTTTTTGTCTTGGGGTCATATTCTTGATTATAGAAATGTCAATGGCGTCCGGGCTTGTGCTGACACTGGAGAAGTGTATGCCCAGATGCTTGTCCAATGTTCCCTCGATGGACGGAATGATTCCGAATATGCCTATGGAGCCGGTGAGGGTTTGCGGCATTGCGTATATGCGGTCGGCGCCGCAGGAGATATAGTATCCTCCGGAGGCTGCATAGTCGCCCATGGAGACGTATACAGGCTTGTTTTGTGCCTTGAAATGACGCACGGCGTCCCATATCTGTTCGCTGGCAAAAGCGCTGCCGCCACCGGAATTGACGCGTAGTACCATTCCGACAATCTTGTCGTCTTTGGCAAGGCTAAGTATTTCGGGCACGAGTGAAGATGCCACGATGCCTTTGTCCCCATTCTCGGTGATATCGCCGTCTGCAAAGACTACTGCTATATGTGTGTCATCTGCCGTGGCCAAGGTTGCCGTGGCATAATCGGACATATATTCGGCCGGTGATACAAGCTCGAGATCTTTAGGATCCTCGGTTTCGGTGAGTGCGCACAAGACGTCTTCGGCTTGTCGTCGGTATGCAATTTTATCGATCAGTTTGTGATTGAGGCACCATTGGGCACTGCGGCTCATGGTGAGCGAATCGGCCAAGGCACAGACATCGGCAGTCGGAATTTTGCGTGACATACCGATGCCTTCTGAGATGCCGGCCCATATCGAGTCGAGGAACAACTGTGTCTGCATGCGTGCGGGTTCGCTCATGCTGTTGAGCAGAAATGGTTCGACGGCACTTTTGTAGGTCCCTACTTTGAAAACCTGGATGTTGACGTCCAACTTGTCCAAGGCGTCTTTGAAGTAAGGAACGGAGGAGGATAGGCCGTGGATATCAAGGGTGCCCATAGGGTTTAGATATACCGTATCGGCGGCAGAGGCCACGTAGTAGTCGCCTTGGCTGAACACATCGCCATAGGCCAATATCCATTTGTCTGTGCTTTTTTTGAAACGGGCGAGCGCTTCGCGTAGTTCTGCACGTGAGGCGTAACCAAGTGTACTGCCTGTGCAGTCGATGTATACTCCGTCAATGCGGCCGTCTGTGGCGGCGTATTCCAGCGAGCGCAAGATATCCTCGAAGGTGGTGGCATCGGATTGCCCGTTGAGGATGAGGTCCGGAATGTCTTGCGGCGTCCGGTGTTCGCTGATGACTCCGTCAAGCTGTATGTGTAATATGCTGTGATCCGCTATCTTGACACTCTTGAGGCTTGATCCGATAAGGCCGGCAACGAATACGATTGTGAGAACGAACAATATCATCACCGACAGCCAAATGGCGGCCATCGAGCCGAGGAATGACATGAAAAAATTTTTTAGCATGGTCGTCTGTGTCGTTTATTTGAAACCGTGCCGCGTGAAGGCGTGTCCGCGCGGCACTGGTTCTCTGTTGTGCAAAGTTACTAATAAATCCTCGGCCTTCCAAAGTTTTACATTATTTTGTTGCATGGGTTCGGAAACCAAAATGATTGCTATTGCAATCGCGCTGCCGTCTTGTTGGGTTCGAGGTGTATGACGCCGTGTTCGCGGGTCGGAAAGCTACTTGTTGTTGTAGTTGCACATGGCGTGCTGCAGTCCGGCGAGGATTGCGTCTTGTGCGGCTTCGACGGCAATGTTTACGCGGGCTGAAAGTGCGTCCTCTTGCTCCGGCGTGAAATGTCCGAGGACATAGTCGACTTGGCAACCGCGCGGAAAGTCGTTTCCTATGCCGAAACGAAGTCGTGCGTAGTTTTGCGTGCCGAGCATATCCGCAATGTTTTTCAGTCCGTTGTGTCCTGCATCACTACCGGAGGGCTTGAGGCGTATGGTGCCGAAGGGTAGGGCTATGTCATCTACTAGCACAAGGATGTTCTCGATGGCGATGTTCTCCTTTTCTTTCCAGTAGCGGACGGCATTGCCGCTGAGGTTCATGTATGTGGAGGGCTTGAGCAAGACCACTTGTTGGTTCTTAAGGCGTGTGTGCGCGATGTCGCCATAACGTCCGGTTTCAAAAGAAATATTGGACGCCTGGGCCCAGGCGTCCAATATTCTGAAACCGATGTTATGTCTGGTGTCACGGTATTCATCGCCGATATTGCCCAAGCCAACAATGAGATGTTTCATCGTTGCTGTGTCGAGTATCGGTTATGAATGTGTTATTCAGCAGCGGCAGCCTGTGCACCGCGAGCGGCGCGGGTCAGTTGTACTGCACATACTACGGCGTTCTTGGCGTTGACCAATTCAAGGCCTTCAAAGTGGAGGTCACCTACTTGAAGCGCTTTGCCAAGACCGAGGTTGTCGACGTTGATGACAAGACGTTCGGGGACGTTGGTGTAGATGGCTTTAACTTTGAGTTTCTTCATTGAGAGGCTGAGTTTGCCGCCGGCTTTGACACCTTCAGCATGGCCTTCAAGTTTGACGGGCACTTGGATGACCACGGGTTTTTTGTCGTCAACTTCGAGGAAATCCATGTGGAGGATAGTGTCCTTGACGGGGTGGAATTGGATGTCCTTGAGAATGGCCATCTTTTTGCCGCCGTTAAAGTCGAGTTCGATAGCGAAGATGTCGGGGGTGTAGACGAGTTTGCGTACATCGTCTTGTGCCACGACAAGGTCGGTGGTAATAAGCGCTTTGTTGTCGCCGATTTCAACGAGTTTCTGGCCGGGAGCAAGAGTGCCGGTGAAGGGCAGTTCGACAGCGGCGCCGCCATTGAGAACTACGGGGATTTTTCCTTCAGCACGCAGTGCTTTGGTAGCCTTCTTGCCCAGATCGGTACGGGGCTCGGCTTGAAGTTGGAATGTCTTCATTGGTGTTTTTGTGTTGTTTTGTGTTACTAAAAATTAAGTTGCTCTTAATTTCCCATCACACGAGGGAGGGCTATGAAAAGCGGTTGCAAAGGTATGAATTTTTTTGCTAATGTGCAATAGCTTGAGGCTTTTGCCTCCTTTTTTATGCGTAGATATGCGTGTTTTTTTGACGTGCTTGTGTCTTCGCTTTATTCTCCGTGGCTGTATTTGCCTGGTTTTTGCTGTTGCTTACGCTGTGTTGTGGTGGGTTGACGAAAAAAAACCGGACTGCATTGAGTCCGGAAATTATGTGAGTCTCTGCTAAGTGGCAGGGATATGACACAGCTACTCTTGGCCGCTTATTGGCCGAGGTATGTTTTGAGAAGGCGCGAGCGCTGTCCTTTGAGGCGGCGTATGGCTTTTTCCTTGATTTGGCGTACACGTTCGCGTGTCAAGTCGAATTTGGCACCGATTTCTTCGAGTGTCATTTCCTGGCAACCTATGCCGAAAAACATTTTGAGGATTTCTCGTTCACGCTCATGGAGCTGATGCAAGGCGCGGTCTACTTCCTTGGAAAGTGATTCCTGGGTTAGAGTGGCGTCTGCCATGGGCGAGTCGTCGTTGGTGAGCACGTCGAGCAACGAGTTGTCTTCGCCTTCGACAAAGGGGGCGTCCACGGAGATGTGTCGTCCGGATACCTTGAGGGTATCTGCTACTTTTTCGACAGGTATGTCGAGCTGTGCAGCCAATTCTTCAGGCGAGGGGCGGCGTTCGTTTTCTTGCTCAAACTTGGAGAGAGCTTTGGTGATTTTGTTGAGCGAACCTACCTGGTTGAGAGGAAGACGTACGATACGCGATTGCTCGGCAAGAGCCTGTAGGATGGATTGGCGTATCCACCATACAGCATAGGATATGAATTTGAAGCCTCGTGTTTCATCGAATTTTTCGGCGGCTTTGATGAGCCCGAGGTTTCCTTCGTTAATAAGGTCCGGTAGCGAAAGTCCCTGATTTTGATACTGTTTTGCGACAGAGACAACGAATCTGAGGTTGGCACGCGTGAGCTTTTCTAGGGCTTTTCGGTCGCCTTGCTTGATGCGTTGAGCCAGTTCTACTTCTTCTTCTACTGTAATGAGTTCCTCGCGACCTATCTCTTGGAGATATTTGTCGAGGGAGGCGCTTTCGCGGTTGGTAATGGATTTTGTAATCTTGAGTTGTCTCATAACTGTGTACTTCAGTCCAAAGATTGTGCAAAGGTACGGACTTTTGTCGAGTTCTCAAAGGCAAAAAAGCCGTTTGCGCGGTTAAATTATGCTAAACATTTAGTCGGCAGATTAGGTTTAATCCGGTTTTATTCTTTTAAATAACCGAGGTAATCTTGTCGGCCAACTTTATCTGCTGTAGATATGCATAGATGCATCTCGGTTCGCAAGCATTTTGTATGTCGCCCGGGAGCGTGTTGACTTAGTTGATGGACAAGTAGAAAATGAGTTTGTCCATAGCTTCCCGATATTATCAACGATGTTTAGGTCTTCTCAATGCTAATCCAAGCGGATGAAAGTGATGTCTCTCAGGTGTTCGCTTCCTACTTCTTCCCCTTTAAGAATGGCAGGCATTTGTACAACTTTGTCGGATTCAAGCTTTGAGAATATATACCACATTGTCAGTTTCTGAAAATAGTTGACTCTGTTTCGGGGAATTAATATAGCGGGACACGGACATTTGTCCGTGCCCCGTTTAGTAGAATACTCAGCTTTTATCGGAGTTATCTCCAATCTTTACATACGGCTGAGTGTGCGGATTATGCTTATATGTCGCTTGTAGACTCCTATATTATTAGGCGTAAATTGCAGCGTCTTGATTTATCACTGGTTGAGCGGTACGGCGTAGAACGCTTGCTTACCGGTGGGATATACGCCTTTTATAAAGAGAACTTTGTCTGCGTCTGTCTTTATGATATTGTCGTAGATGCGTTCGATGTCTTCGGGTGTGGAAACATCGTTGCCGTTGATGCTGAGGATGATGAACCCTTGGCGGATGCCGGCGTCTTTTACCGGGCCGTCAGATAATTCGCTCACTTGTACGCCGTGGCTTATCTCGAGTTGCTCACGGGTGTCTTTGTCGGCTTTGGCAAATATACATCCGAGGTCGGTGACACTTCCGGCACGAGTGAGGGTGGTATCACCTTGGTTGTTGCGCAGCGTTACTTGTGCATTATGCTTTTTCCCGTCACGATAGTAGGTGATGGTAACCGTGTCTCCGGGGCTGCATTTGGCCATGGCTTCCTGCATCTGAGCTGTGGAGAGAGTGGGGTGTTCGGCCAAAGCGGTGATGATATCGCCTTCCTGTAATCCGGCACGGCGTGCGGCCGAGCGGTCTTCAACGGACTGAACGTAGATGCCGGACGTAGTACCTTGAATTTTCTTTTCTTTGACCAATTCAGGCGTTACTTCGGAGAATGATATGCCGAGGTAGGCACGTTGTACGGCTCCGTATTGGCGTATATCGCTTATTACTTTTTGGACGATGGAGGTGGGGATGGCGAAAGAACATCCGACATATGCGCCGTTTTGCGAGTATATGGCGGTGTTGATGCCCACGAGTTGTCCTGCGAGGTTGACGAGTGCTCCGCCTGAATTGCCTTGGTTGACGGCGGCGTCAGTCTGTATGTATGATTCGATACCGGTGGAACGTATGCCGGTGGTGGCCGAGATATTGCGTGCCTTTGCACTCACGATGCCGGCGGTGACGGTGGAGGTAAATCCGAAGGGGTTGCCTACGGCGAGAACCCATTCACCGACTTTTAGCTTTTCGGAGTCGCCCATGGGGATTACGTGGAGATCGGGGGCATCGATTTTGATGAGTGCCAGGTCGGTGGTGGCATCTGTCCCAACAACGGTGGCATTGAAGTTTCGGTTGTCGTTGAGGGTGACTTCGAGGCGTTCGGCGCCGTCAACGACGTGATTGTTGGTGACAATATATCCGTCTTTGGATATGATAACGCCCGAACCGAGTCCTATTTGTCGTTGCTTGGGCTCTTCGCGCGGAGTCTGCTGTCGGCGTGGGTTTTGTTGTCCGTAGGGGTTTCCGAAGAAAAAATCAAAGAATGGGTCGGAGAAGAAGTCCGAGCCTGACTGCATTTGTCGCTGAGCGCGCGGAGTGGCGTAGCTTTTGACTGATACAACGCCGTTGACGGTGGACTGGGCAGTGCCGGTGAAGTCGTCCCATGTAAGGATGCGCGAACTTGTCGCGTTTTGTGCTGACACGGCGCCGGCGCATGCCAGCGCCATGGCTGTAACGATGCTTATTGGTTTCATAGTGTCGTGTTGGGCTTGTTTTTCTGTTTATATGTTTTGTTTTGGTTCGTCCTAAGTGTTTTGTGAGTGCGAATTTACTGATTTTATTGATATGTGGTACTATATGTGTGCGATGTTTATACTTATTTGGCTATGTATGGGTGGGGTTTCACAATTGTTAAAAAAACGGAGGCATGAGCCATAAAGCAAGGAGGGAGCGCCGCATGTCGCGGCACTCCCTCCTGCAGGTATGTTGTAAGTGTCTTAGATGCCGAGGTCTTTCTTGACGGCTTCTACCTTAGCTTCGGCTTCGCGGCCGCAGCGGTTATAGTCGGCGACAGAATCCATCTTGCCGTTGACTTCGATGTAGAATTTAATTTTGGGTTCGGTGCCGCTGGGTCGTACCGAGACTTTGGTGCCGTCTTCGGTGTAGTATTGGAGGACGTTGCTTGTGTCGGGGAATACCATTTTGGTGATGACACCTGTGCGGAGGTCCTTGTTTTCGAGCGTGGTGTAGTCTTTTATTGCTACGACAACGCTGCCTCCTATGCTTTTGGGTGGATTGGCGCGGAAGTTAACCATCATGGCTTTGATTTCGTCAGCTCCGGTCTTGCCGGGACGCACTACCGACACTCCTACTTCGTGGCTGTATCCGTAGGTGAGGTAGATGTCTTTGAGCATGTCCATGTAGGTCATGCCGCGATCTTTGGCCCATGCAGCGATTTCGGCCATAAGGGATATAGCGGATACGGAGTCCTTGTCGCGACAGAATGTCTCGGCCATAAACCCGTAGCTTTCTTCGCCGCCGCCGAGGTATCGTCCATCTTTTTCGTGTTCGCGAATAACGTTGGCAATCCACTTGAATCCTGTGTAGCTGTCGTAGAGCTTGATGCCTTGACGATCGGCTATGCGGCGGATGGTCTCGGTGGTGACGATGGTCTTGACAACGTATTCGTTGCCTTTGAGTAGCCCGAGTTCGCGGTTGCGCTGCATGATATAGTTGAGTAGAATCATGACTATCTGGTTGCCGTTGATGAGGACGTATTCACCGGAGGCATCGCGTGCTACACAGCCTATGCGGTCGGCATCGGGGTCGGAGGCAAAGATGACATCAGCACCTGTTTCCTTGGCTTTGGCTATGGCTAATGTCATTGCGGAGGGCACTTCCGGGTTGGGCGAAACCACGGTGGGGAAGTCGCCGGAGGGTATGTCTTGCTCGGGGACATGGATTATATTTGTAAATCCGTAGTTGCGCAGCGATGCGGGTACGAGCTTGACGCCTGTTCCGTGTATGGGTGTGTAGACGATTTTGAGGTCGTGATGGCGCTTGATGACTTCCGGGTCCAGCGAGAGGCTCTTGACGGCGGCCAGGAAGGCTTCATCGATGTCAGCTCCGATGTGCTGTATCAGTTTGGGATTGCCTTCGAACTTGATGTCGCGTACATCGGTGATTTTGTTGACGTGGTTGATGATGTTGACATCATGTGGGGCAAGTACTTGTGCACCATCGGCCCAGTAAGCCTTGTATCCGTTGTATTCTTTGGGATTATGAGATGCGGTAATGTTGACGCCGCTCTGGCATCCGAGATGACGTATTGCGAAGGACAGCTCGGGGGTGGGCTGGAAGGTCTCGAAGAGATATACCTTGATGCCGTTGGCAGAGAAGATGTCGGCGACGGTCTGGGCAAAGTATTCGGAGTTGTTACGCACATCGTGGCCTACGACAACCGAAATCTGAGGCAGGTCGGCAAAAGCCTCTTTGAGGTAGTTGGCCAGACCTTGTGTGGCAGCTCCTACGGTATAGATGTTCATGCGATTGGAGCCCGCGCCCATGACGCCGCGCAGACCGCCTGTCCCAAATTCTAGGTCTTTGTAGAATGACTCGATGAGCTCGGTCGGGTCTTCGGCATCGAGCATTCGGCGTACGTCATCTTGTGTCTTCTGGTCGTATCCGTCGCGCAGCCATGTCTTGGCTTTGGCTGTCACTTGGTCGATGAGTTGTTGATCTTTCATTGTGTATGGTTGTTGGTTGATTGTTGTAGCGTGGAAAACATGGTGCGGCGCCGTTGTGGCGGCGCCTTTTCGATGCAAAGGTACGGCGTATTTGCCGAATTTCCAAATTGTGCGATAATGTGTCTGTGCGCTGCCGCACGACGTGGCATTCGGGTGGTCCGATGCTGTCCGCTTCAGCACACTTGTGCCAGAAGGCGGGCCAAGGCGAAAAGTGCGGCAGCGGGTGCAGCCATCAACAGCGAGTCGATGCGGTCAAGCACTCCTCCGTGGCCGGGAATGAGGTTGCCTGAGTCTTTAACATTGGCAGCACGTTTCATCATTGATTCAAAGAGGTCGCCGGCTGTGGATGCCAGGCAGATGATGATGCCGAAAGTAGCCCATGTCAGGAATTCGTTGTGGGCAAAGGCGGAGGCATATACAGCTCCGGCGAGTATGCAGAATGCCATTCCTCCCCAAAAACCTTCTTGGCTTTTCTTGGGGGATAGACGTTTGCACAAGGGATGGCGTCCAAGGGCCGAGCCCACGAGATATGCTCCCGTGTCGTTAAGCCAAATCATGACGAACATCAGCAGCACCAATGCCGAGCCTGTATGCGCCATCAGTGCGTTGAGTAGTGCCACTGGCACGCCGATGTAGAGCACTCCAAGGTACGAGCGTCCGGCCATGGAAAAGGCTGCGGGGCCACTTTGGAGCAGAGCCAATGCCATGCGTATAATAAGGTAAAGTACCATGATGGCGGTTACGGCTATGAGCGTGGCGACAATGGCCTTGCCTTCGTATCCGGGATAAGCGGCGGCGGTGTAAACGTATGCCGGGACTGCGAGCCATAGTAGCATAGTGGCTGCAAAATCGGTCATGCGTATAGCCAAAGGAATGTCGTGGCCTTCAGCTTGCGCAACCATGCGTTGGTATTCAAAGGCGGCAGTGGCTGCGAGTATGCCGGTAAGGGCAAAAAACCAGTATCCGCCTGCGATGGTGGCTGAAACGATGACGGCTACGTATATTGTGCCGGAGACGGCGCGTGTAACTATATTCTTCATTTTGGAATGGTGTCTGTATGGTGTTTACCTGTGTATTGCTCTACTGCTCAGCATTGTTCGTGCGGCGTAATCGTAAGACGGATGCCGCGTCAGATGCTTTATCATACAAAGGTAACTATTTTTCGGCAAACGGAAGCGGTAATACAAGGCTTAAAACAGCCGAGCCGCGTTCGGCGTATGAAGAAGCGTAGCTGCTCGGCTGTATGGATTATGTTTTCGTTTATTTGTAGCGCGCCCAGCGCAGCATTTGGGCTATTGTAGGTTTCTTGCCATACATGAAGATGCCTACGCGGTATATTTTGGCGGCAAACCATATCATGGCAATTGTTGAAATGTAGAGTATGGCCAGCGAGATGATGCACTGCAATGTATCAATGCCGAAGGGTAGTCGAGCCATCATTACCATAGGTGAGGTAAAGGGTACTATGGACATTGTGAAGGCCATGCCCGAGTTTGGATCGGAGACAGCGCTCATGCTGAATACGAGTCCAAGGATGATAGGAACCATAGCCAAGGATTGGAGTTGTGAGGCGTCTTGGATATTATCCACAGCCGAGCCTATGGCGGCATAGATGGCCGAGTAGAAAAGGTATCCACCGATGAGGAATAGGGCCAAGTATGTAAATAGTGAGATGATAAACCCGGTGTTGCCGAGCATGTTTATGGCGTTGAGCAGGTCGATGTCGGCGGAGGAGTTGAGGAGTGAAGCCGTCAGCGAGGGCATAGCAAAAGTGGTGAAGGACGCTATGAGTATAAACCATATTGCTATTTGGGTTAGTGCCACGGCGCCAATACCGAGTATCTTGCCAAGCATAAGGGATGTGGGCTTGACACACGATACGACAACTTCGAGGACGCGGTTGGTCTTTTCTTCAATGATTGATGTCATGACCATTTGGCCGTAGAGCATGATAAACATGTACAACATCAGGGACATCACCATACCCACCAGATAGGATGTCACAGAGGATGTGGTTTGTTCCTCTTCGGTGTCTATGCGCATGGTGTCCATAGCAATGTTCGGCTCGATTTGCTTTATGATATTGTCGATTTCGGGAACTTGCGCCTTTATGTCCTCTATGCGTATGGAACGTACGGCCTGTGTAATGGCCTGAGCAATGGCGCTTTCAGTCTGCATAGCGGCGGCGCCGCGAGTATATAAATGTATGTGCGTTGGGTCGGCTATAACGTCTTGTCCAAGGTCGAGAACGGCATCGTAGCGTTGGTCGGCTTTGGCCAAGTCGGCAGATAAGTCCGTGGGCACAAATGTAATGGTGCTTGTGTTATCGGTGGAAGCGGCGAGCAACTGTGCAACTTGAAATTGTGGGTCGATGACAGCGATGACTTTTTCTTCAGGGCCGGAGAATGCAGCTACGAGCGCGGGCGCTGCTATGATTCCGAGCATTAGCACCGGCATCAGTAGGGTGGATATTATGAAACTTTTGCGGCGCACTCGCTGCAAGTATTCGCGTGCAATGACTATGGAAAGGTTGGACATAGTGTTAGTGTAGATTGGCGTGAATTGGGAATAATCGGAAGAAAATAGACAGTGACGAAATCCGGTATGCCATTGTCAGCCCATGGCGCTCTGTGAAGATTTGACGGCTGTGATGAATATGTCGTCCATGGATGGCATGTATGTGCCCATGGCACGCATGGACACTGCCGGATTGACTGCGGCGATGATTGCCTTACGGATGTCGTCCGTGTTCACGCCCGTGATGATGGCGCGTGCATCGGCGCCGTTGAGGTGTGCCGCTTCGAGGCCTTGGACATTGCTTTCCAGTTGTATATTGTCAATGGTGTCTATAGCGCGGTGCATCGCATCGCTATCGCCGTTGTAATCGATATACAGGCGACCACCGCCGTATTCGCGGCGTATGGCGTTGACCTCGCCATCGAGGATGACGCGCGAATGGTTGATTAGGGTGATGTCATCGCATATTTCCTCAACGCTGGACATGTTATGTGTCGAGAAGATGACAGTGGCACCTTGGTCGCGCAGCCGCAGTATCTCGCGGCGTAGGATGTCGGCATTTATAGGATCAAAGCCGCTGAAGGGCTCGTCGAAAATCAGTAGTGTCGGGCGGTGGAGAACGGTGATTACAAATTGTACTTTTTGTGCCATGCCTTTGCTGAGTTCCTCAACTTTTTTGTCGTACCAGGAGGTGATGCCCAGTTTTTCGAACCATTCGTGGACGGCGGTGCGAGCATCGTTACGGCTCATACCTTTGAGGCGAGCAAAGAATATGGCTTGTTCGCCAACGCGCATTTTTTTGTAGAGTCCGCGTTCTTCGGGTAGATAGCCGATGCGTGAAACATCGGCTGCAGTTAGGCGGTGTCCGTCCAAAAGCACCTCGCCGCTATCAGGGGCGGTGATATGATTGATGATGCGTATCAGTGTGGTCTTTCCGGCTCCGTTGGGCCCGAGCAGTCCATGGACTTTGCCTTGGGCGGCATGCATTGAAACATTGTCCAGCGCAAGGTGCCCGGTGTATTCTTTTTTGATATTGTTGGCTTCGAGCAGGTACATATTGCTTGGTTGTAATTCTTTTTTATTGTTAGACGCAGCGTCTTGTTATTAATTACGCGTTTAACTCAATTTAACACGTGTGCGGCGCTTTTTCCCCTTGGCCCGATATCGACAGCTGTGGCCGGAGCAAAAATGCTCTCCTGTGTATTCAAGACGTTTTTAGAATGGGAATATCAGCGGCAATAGCAGTATCATGGCAATGCCCACAACAATTTGAAGCGGTAGCCCTACGCGCACGTAGTCCATAAAAGTATATCCACCGGCTTTCATTACAAGAGCGTTTGGCGGTGTGGAGAATGGCGAGGCAAAGCACATGCTGGCACCAAGGGTGACGGCAAAAAGGTAGGGGTATGGGCTGGTGGCGGTTTGTGTGGCAGCGGCCATGGCTATTGGGGCCATAAGTACGGCCGTGGCGGTGTTGCTGATAAACATCGTGAGCAGAGATGTGGCAATATACAATCCGGCAAGCATGGCTGTAGGTCCGGCCGAGCCGAGACTGTCTGCCAATGTCTGGGAGACAGCGGATGATACACCGGTTTTTTGGAGTGCCGTGGATAGAGGCATCATAGCGGCTATGAGCACAATGCTTTCCCAATTGATGGTCTTGTATGCAGCTTCAACATTGCGGAAGCATCCTGTGAAGATGGTAAGCAGTGCGGCAATGATAACGGCTGTAACCGGAGCTACGGGAACAAAATCGAATACCATCATGGCAATCATAAGCAGCATTATTGCCGCCGCTACCGGAGCCTTGTAGTCTAAGAGTACGCGGTCGGCTGCGTGTTCGGGTCGTCCAATGACTACCCAATTGTCCGCTTCGGAATTGAGGCTTTGAATATCGTCCCAACGGCCTTGGACGAGTAGGACATCGCCGCAGTGCATCTTTGTGTCGGCTATCTGGTCGGTGATATAGCTGTTGCCTCGTCTAATCCCGATGACGTTGATGTGGTGGGCCTTTCGCAATCCGGAATTGCGTATGCGTAGTCCTTCAAGACGCGAATCGGGCATTACGACTATTTCGGCAAGTCCCACATCGTAGAATTCAAGGCTGCTATCGCCGTCATCGCAGCGGTGCAGCCCCAGCTCGGCGGCCATGGTGTCCAAATCATGACTCTCACCTCCGGCGTAGATTGTGTCCCCGGGCGCAAGTACGGTGGCGGCTTCGGCAATATCTTGTGTGATGTCGCGTAGCAGCCCTAAGGAAGAGCGGCGCTCGTTGCGTATTTCGAATATGGCCACGCCGTAGCGACCCTGTGTATCCAGGTCGCGTATCGATGCACCGGCTGCTGCTGTGCCGGCCTCAACGGTGTAACGACGTATGCGTCCGGGTAGATTGTATTCACGTGCAAGGTCTTGGGGCGTCTTGTGTACGTCTTCGTCTTGATGCTTGCTGCGGTTTTTGGATACCAGCATACGGCTTAGAGGCAATAGTACGGCGATGCCTATTGCCAGACAGACAGCACCCACGGGCAGAAATTCGAAGAATCCGAGGCCTTGGTATCCGTTTTCGACAAGCACCTCATCTATAACAAGGTTTGGGGGGGTACCTATAAGGGTGAGCATTCCGCCGAGACTTCCGGCAAAGGCCAGCGGCATGAGCAGACGCGAGCTTTGAAACCCGGCTTGAGTGGCCATGCTTATGACTATAGGCATCATCAGGGCTACAGTGCCGGTATTGCTGACAAATGCGCCTATAAATGCGGTAGCAGCCATGACCAGTAGAAACGTGGGCGTTTCCTTGCCGTGTGCCACGCGTACCAATCCCGAGCCTACGGCACGTGCCAAACCGGTGCGTAGAACAGCGCCGCCTACGACAAATAATCCGGCCATCATAATTACTATGGGTGAGGCAAATCCGGCGAGTGCTTCGGTGGGGGTGAGTATTCCGCTCACGAGGAGAACGGCGAGTGCTGTCAGGGCAACAACGTCTGAACGTATGCGGCCCCAAACGAACATGGCCACGGTAAGGGCCAGGACTGTGAGTGTAACGGTCATTTATTGTCGTTGTTAGTGGCTGCCGGCGGTGTGTATGGTGGCTATTATGTACCATCGTTAACGGATTCGGCGAGCCCGCAGTGGAGTCGTTTTTGTGTACAAAGTTACAAAAAATACATGATACTACCGTATCTGCCCTTGTCGCCTAATGTGTATGCGACAAGACAAAGGGCTGAACCTAATTTGAGGTGCAGCCCCTTGGTATGAGAAGAAAACTGTATTTATTGCAAGGTTTATTGTAGGTTGACGTATTGTTTCAGTGCATCAACATAATCTTCGAATGCCTTTCGGCCTTCTTCGGTAATTTGGCACGTAGTGCGAGTTTTCTTCCCGACAAAACCCTTCTCTACGGATATATATCCGGCTGAAGAAAGTTTGTCGAGTTGCACACTCAAGTTGCCCGCTGTCGATTCGGTTTTCTCACGAAGATAGACAAAATCGGCTTCTTCGACGTTCATCAGAATCGACATTACGGCAAGCCTCAGTTGAGAGTGCAGCAATGGATTCAGTTCCTTCATTTGCGGTTGGCTTTATGGTTGAGGATATGACCCGGGATAATCATCATGGCTGCAAAAGCAATGATGAACATCGGCATGAACCATGTTGCGACCAATTTCACATGGGCGGCAATGCAGCAGAGGGTAAAGAGTCCGAGCAAAAGACCGATAGATCCTCCGGTTATAAGGCATTTCTCCCTGATAACAAGACCTTGCATGATTTCAGCCATAGGAACGATGACAAGCGCAAGGGCAAACATCATGCTCCATGCGTCCTTTCCTCCGAAGAGTAAAAAGCCAAGGCAGAGGAAAGTTGAAGCTATCGCGGCATAGCCAACAATCGACCATATTTGGGAGGAAAGCCGATCCGTGTAACTTTTCGTTCCCGTTTCAACACGCTGTTTTTTCGCCATGATCGGCGTGGCTATGCCGCCGATTATCCAGATGAGGAACCAGAACCAGTTGTATGCGGCATTGTGGGTGGTGACGAGAAGCACCCAGATGAGAGCCGTTACGGCCACTATGAGATATCCCCACATAAGTAGGATGTTGCCGCTCCCCTTGACGAGTCGGTCTTTGGTTCGCGATATCATCGAGGTTATGATTTCGATGCTCTCAAATTCTGTTATTTTTCTTTCTTCCATATTTGGAGGTTTTATTGTTTCACAAAGCGGTTTATACCGTAAACCATGTCGAGAAAAATAAAAGAGCAAACTCGCGCGTTGTCGCTCCAATCACTTTTCGACTGCAAAGATAAAGCGGTTTATATTATAAACCAAATTTTATTTAAATAAAAAATGTTAAAGTTTTCGTTGTCGGGATAGGCGGTTGAATTCCAACCGTTTTATATGAACGGTTAGTGGCTATGAATAGAAAGCCGCACTCCGTTGAATTGGGGTGCGGCTTTCGCTATGGATGAAAATCGTGGCCGGATTCCCCGGCTTTGAAATTGCGCAGATTATGCCTCGGCTTCGGCGGCGTTGAGAATCTCGAGCATCTTGATGGCCGAAGCGGGAATGCGTGTACCGGGGCCGAAGATGGCTGCGACACCTGCCTTATAGAGGAAGTCATAGTCCTGTGCAGGTATTACGCCGCCGGCGGTGACGAGGATGTCTTCGCGACCGAGTTTTTTAAGTTCGGCGATAACCTGAGGTATGAGTGTCTTGTGACCTGCGGCAAGGGAGGACACGCCCAGGATATGCACATCGTTTTCTACGGCTTGGCGTGCGGCTTCTGCCGGGGTTTGGAACAAGGGACCCATGTCGACGTCGAACCCGCAGTCGGCGTAGCCTGTTGCTACGACTTTAGCTCCGCGGTCGTGACCGTCCTGTCCCATCTTGGCTATCATGATACGTGGCTGGCGACCTTCGCGTCGTGCGAAGTCGGCACACATTTCCTGGGCTTTCTTGAAGTCCGGGTCGTTCTTTGTTTCGCTTGAATACACTCCTGAGATGGTTCTGATGATTGCTTTGTAACGTCCTACGACTTCTTCGCAGGCATCGGAGATTTCGCCGAGGGTTGCACGCAGTCCGGCAGCTTTAACTGCAAGGTCAAGCAGGTTGCCTTTCTTGGTGCGTACACATTCGGTGATTGCTGCAAGGGCTTCTTTGACCTTGGTTTCGTCGCGATGAGCCTTGAGGTCGTTGAGGCGTTCGATTTGCTCTTTTCGCACCTCGGTGTTGTCGATTTCGAGGATGTCGATGGGGTCTTCGTGATCAAGGCGATACTTATTGATGCCAACGATGGTCTGGCGACCGCTGTCAATGCGTGCCTGTGTGCGTGCGGCAGCTTCTTCGATGCGTAGTTTGGGAAGGCCGGTTTCAATGGCTTTGGCCATGCCGCCGAGCTTCTCGATTTCTTGGATATGCTCCCATGCGCGGTGTGCAATCTCGTTGGTGAGCGCTTCGATGTAGTACGATCCGCCCCAGGGGTCAATCTGTTTGGTGACCATGGTTTCTTCCTGGATATAGATCTGCGTGTTACGAGCGATACGGGCGCTGAAATCGGTGGGAAGGGCGATGGCTTCATCGAGGGCGTTGGTGTGCAGTGACTGGGTGTGACCAAGAGCGGCGCCCATGGCTTCAATACAGGTACGTCCTACGTTGTTGAAGGGGTCTTGCTCGGTGAGCGACCATCCGGATGTTTGGGAGTGGGTACGCAGCGCGAGAGATTTGGGATTTTTGGGATTGAATTGCTTGACAATCTTGGCCCAAAGCATACGAGCTGCACGCATTTTGGCTACTTCCATGAAGTAGTTCATGCCGATGGCCCAGAAGAAGGACAGACGGGGCGCGAAGGCATCGATATCCATGCCTGCGTTTACTCCGGCACGGAGGTATTCGAGACCATCTGCGAGGGTATATGCCAGCTCGATGTCGCAGGTGGCACCGGCTTCTTGCATGTGGTAGCCTGAGATAGATATCGAGTTGAATTTGGGCATGTTCTGCGAGGTGTACTCGAAGATGTCAGCGATGATACGCATCGAGAATTCGGGCGGGTAGATGTAGGTGTTGCGCACCATGAATTCTTTGAGGATGTCGTTCTGGATTGTACCGGCCATTTCATCAAGCTTGGCGCCTTGTTCGAGGCCTGCATTGATGTAGAATGCGAGTACAGGAAGTACTGCGCCGTTCATGGTCATGGACACGGACATTTTGTTCAGAGGAATGCCGTCGAAGAGGACCTTCATGTCTTCGACAGAGCAGATGGATACACCGGCTTTGCCGACGTCACCCACTACGCGAGGGTGGTCAGCATCATATCCGCGGTGCGTTGCAAGGTCAAATGCCACAGAAAGACCTTTCTGACCGGCGGCAAGGTTGCGGCGGTAGAAAGCGTTGGACTCGGCGGCGGTGGAGAAGCCGGCATATTGGCGGATGGTCCAAGGACGCAGGGGGTACATTGCGCTATACGGGCCACGCAGGAAGGGGGGTATGCCGGATACGTAATGCAGGTGTTCGAGGCCTTGGAGGTCTTCTTTGGTGTATATGGGTTTGACGGGAATGAGTTCCGGTGTAAGCCACTTGTCTTCGTCGGCTACTGCAGGTGCCGGGGTGGCGACGGGACCAAAGCCGTCTTTGGTAATGTCTATTGTTTTGAAATCAGGTTTCATACGGCACGTGGGTTATTTGAGAAGACGGTTGTTGAAGTCGCGGAGGGTGTCCAGAACATTGACGCGTACGTGTACGTAGTCGTTAATGCCAAGGGCTTTGAGGTCGTCCATGCAGGCGGGGGCGCCGGCAACGACGAATTGTGCGCGGCCGTTGAGGTATTTGAAGGCCTCGGGAGCGAGGGTGGCGTACTCATCATCGGAGGAACATAGCACGATTACATCGGCTTTTTTCTCGAGGGCGGCATCGATGCCTTGCTCTACGGTGTCAAATCCGAGGTTGTCGATGATTTCGTATCCGGCGCATCCGAAGAAGTTGCTGGAGAACTGTGCACGAGCCAAGCGCATGGCCAGGTTGCCTATGGTGAGCATGAACACCTTGGGGCGGTTGGCTGCGGCTTCGGTGGCCAGGCGGAGTTGCTCGAAGTCAGAGGCGGCACGTTTGGTGGGCAGAGCTTTGGAGAGGTCTCCTTCGGCAGCGCATCCGCAACGACATTCGCTATCTTTGATTTCGATTTTGTCAGCGGCCATTTCGTTGATATTGGGGTACTGGTTGGTGCCCAATAGTATTTCCTTGCGGCGAGCGACATCGGTGTGGCGCTTTTTGGAGGCTTCGGTTACGGCCTGCTGTACGGTTCCGTCAGCGACTTTGGCGAAGAATCCGCCGGCTTCGTCTATAGACAGGAAGAGTTTCCAGGCCTCGCGGGCTATGGATATGGTGAGTGTCTCTACGTAGTAGGAGCCGCCTGCCGGGTCGATAACCTTGTCCATGTGTGATTCTTCCTTGAGAAGGAATTGCTGGTTGCGAGCGATACGTTCCGAGAATTCATCCGGTTTTTTGTATGGTGCATCGAAGGGGGTGACGGTGATGGAGTCAACACCTGCAACGGCTGCGGACATTGTCTCGGTCTGACTGCGCAGAAGATTGACGTGAGCATCAAAGATTGTTTGGTTGTAGCGTGATGTGGAGGCGTGTACCATCATCTTGGCTGCGGCTTCGTCTGCTGGCTTGTATTGTTTGATAATGTCGGCCCAAAGCATTCGTCCGGCGCGGAATTTGGCGATTTCCATGAAGAAGTTGGAGGATACGCCCATGTCGAACTTGATGCGACGGGCGGCTTCGTCAACGCTGACACCGGCTTCGGTGAGTGCGGTCATCCATTGTGCGCCCCAGGCCAATGCGTATCCGAGCTCTTCGTAGATAAATGCGCCGGCGTTGCAGAACATAGCGCTGTCAACATCTATGACGCGAATCGCGGGAATGTCTTTGACAGCCTCGATGAGGGCTACGGCCTTAGATGCCACGCTGTCGCACAGGGGAGTTCCGTGGCGAAGAGCCTTGCGTAGAGGGTTGAAGGCAATGCTCCCGCGGAAAGTTTCAGTGGCACCTTGTGCCTTGATGTACTCTACAAGAGCCTTGGCTACGTCTACGGCTTTGCCGGGGCAGCAGTCGATGTTGATTTCGACTTTGCTCAGGTCTATGCCTTTGAGTAGTGTGGGAACGTCGGCAGCCTCAGCGACCTTAAATCCAAGGGATGTGATGCCGCGAGTGAGCACATCGCGTGCATCGGCATTGGCCTGCTTGGGATCTTCGGCGAGGATCTCCTGACGGGCATACCAATCGTTGTCGGTGCGTGTGCCGCGCACATAAGGGAATTGACCCGGAAGCGAGTTAGTTGTTTTTAAGTCTTCGATGTCCTCTATGCGATAGATGGGCTGGACATTGAATCCTTCGTTGGTTCTCCATACCAGTTTTTTGTCGAAGTCGGCACCTTTGAGGTCCGTCTCGACTTTCTTCCGCCACTCATCATAGCTGACGGGAGGGAACTGGTCGAATAGTTTTTCTTTGTTTTCTGCCATAACTGGTCTACAATAATATATAGGGTGTTATTTGGTTGCGTATAGGGTGATATCGCGGGCGCGCTCGTGCGCCCGCAAAATCTGCCACAAAGTTATACATTTGTAAATGACGCCCAAAATTTTTTAGCGAAAAAATTCCTTAATTGTGCGTGTATCGGGTGTTTTTCGCCTTTCGGGCTGTCAAATTTGTATTTTGATGAAATTTATGCGTAATTTGTACGCTGAAAATTTGGAGGCTTCAAATATATTGTGTAATTTTGCGTTATAAATACACAGAAAGATTAATTACTATGATAGGAGCAATTATCGGAGATATTGTAGGGTCTGCCTACGAATTCAATCCCACAAATGATTATGACTTTGAATTTTTCCCGAATGAAGCAAGTTTCACTGACGATACAATCTGTACTATCGCTATAGCCGATGCTTTGCTACGCTGTCGCGATTTTGGCGAAAGTCTGCATGATTGGTGCCGTCGTTATCCAAATCCCAAAGGTGGCTACGGAGGACGATTTGCGCTGTGGGTACGCAGTGACAAACCTCAGCCATATAACTCTTTCGGCAATGGCTCGGCAATGAGAGTAAGCCCTGTCGGCTGGTGGTTCTTTGAAACATCGGATGTCTACAATGCTGCTGCTCAAAGTGCTATATGTACTCATAATCATGAAATGGGTGTAAAAGGTGCCACATGTATAGCCATCGCAATTTTCGGCGCCTTACAGCGGCGTATTGACGGTCAAAAGCCGGATGAAATAAAGCAAGCCCTAATAGAGCTTGGTGCCAATATGCACTACAATATGGATGTCAATATCAATCAAGTCAAAAACCACTTTGATGAAACTTGCCAAGGGACAGTACCTGTGGCTCTTTGGATTATCGGACAGAGCCATTCCTTTGAAGATGCCATTCGTCGTGCTGTCAGCCTTGGTGCTGATGCAGATACGCTGGGTGCTATAGTTGGCAGTATAGCCGAAGCTATCTGGGAAATTCCCGAATGGATGAAGAAAAATGCTATGTCTTATCTTCCCGAGGAGATGGGGAAGGTCATGCGTGATTTCCGCAAAGGGGTCAAGATGCGTCGAGAGGAGCATAAACAGCTTATGGCGCAGAGCGCTATTATGCTCTGGAAACTCGGACTTGGCAATATGGGACGCTATTTTAATGGCGAAAATCCTTTGCCGGACAAGACGAAAATTGCCACGAAAGATTCATGGTCGACTGAACCATGGCCCGAAGAAAATGACATAACTTTTATGAAAACCGATATTGATGTCTCGGAAGCGGATATGGATATCCTTCGTCGGGGGCATATTCCTGATGCAATGGAGGACCATTGGTTTATGTACAGCGACGATAAAGCCATCCGCTATTATCGTAGTTGGACAGGAATGCCGGCCTTTGAAGCGAGGTATGTCAAGACAAATCTCGGAGCAAAGATTACAAGTCTTAAGATGAATCGCGAGCTTTGTCAATGGGGGGTTAATGGAGATGACGCCGGACTTGCTCTTTTTCTCTATCTTATAGATGCCGAGACTGACAATTATCCTCTTGAGGCTTGGCATAACTTTCTATTGGAGTGTAATAAGCTAAATAAAAAAGCTAAAAGACACACGAGCAAATAACTCCTGACAAAGTTATTTTTCGCGGGGTACAAATATCGATTCATCCGGGGTTGCTCGAAGATTTTGGGCAATTTTGCCAATTAAGCGATATTTAGTATTTTTGTGGCTGTTTTGAAAGCTATAGAAAGTTATAAGAGACGAATGATGGCAGTGATGCTTCTGGCATCAAATGCTTGTGCTGTGTTTGCGGCGTCCGATACGGGTATCGAAGAGCCGGGAGATACAGCTATTGTAGCTGCGGATTCGGTCTCGGCAAAGAAGCCCGGATTTATACAGCGCGTAATCGACTATTTTACCGATGCAAACAAGGAACATCCCGACAAGGCTTTTGACATCAGCTTTATCGGTGGACCGGAATACTCTTCGGAAACCGGTTTCGGCGTGGGCATCATCGGCTCGGGATTGTACACGGCAGGCAAACAGTGGCGTACGGACACGGTGACGCCCAAATCCAATGTTTCGCTGAAATTTGAGGTGGCTACACACCAGTACTATAAAGGCGGCGCCGAGGGCATACATATATTTCCCAAGGACCGTATGCGCCTGATATATGACACATATTTCTATTCGTTCAAGGACAAGATGTGGGGTATCGGATACGACATGGGAAGTGATGATGCCAACGAGAGCGTGTTCAAACGTTTGGAAGCACGTGTAAAGTTAGATTATGTCGTGCGTTTGGGTCCCAATATGTTTTTAGGACCTTCGGGTATGTTTACGTATGCCAATGCGCGACGTGTGGATAATCCCGAACTGTTGTGTGGTCAGAAAGACAAGATTTACACCACCGGCTTGGGCCTGACGCTTTTGCTGGATTCGCGTGACTTTGCGCCCAATGCTTATAGAGGGGTGTATGTCAAGGTCGACCAGGTTTTCAACCCATCGTTCATGGGCAACAAGTACGCCTTTTCGTATACCGAGGCCATAGCGGCAGTCTATTGCCGGGCGTGGCGCGGCGCGGTGATAGCGCCTATGGTGCATGCGCGTTTTACCTACGGAGATACGCCGTGGAGTATGATGTCCACTTTCGGCGGGTCGCATTATATGCGCGGTTATTATGAAGGCCGCTATCGCGACAAGTGTGTCATGGATGCGACTGTCGAGTTACGTCAGCATGTGTGGGGCCGCAACGGCATTGTTGTATGGTTGGGCGCCGGCACGATATTTCCTAATTTTGCTGCTCTACGCCTTGATAGGGTTCTGCCAAACGGTGGCATTGGATACCGCTGGGAATTCAAGAAAAGGGTGAACGTACGTCTTGACGTGGGCTTTGGCCGTGGCGAAAAAGGTGTAAATTTCAGCATCAACGAGGCCTTCTGAGTGTGCCGATGTCGGAATGGCCGCGCTGCAAAGAGTGTAATACACTGACAACGTGTGCAAGTATTGTGTACCAAGTCGTAAAGTCGACCAAGCCGCGAAGACGTGAATAGCATTCATACACATCAAAAAACAGAATGTAAGCACAACTGCAACTGCAAGTATAACATATAATGGTAATGATTCCGAAAGTCACAAAATATTTCAAAGATAAGAGTCGTTCGCTCTGGCAGCTGGTCACTTCGCCCGGTTTTTGGGCGATTGCACTTCCTATAGTGTTAATAGTGCCAAATATCGGACTTGTAATCACCGAGAGCGACAGTCTTGGATCTAAGATTACCAATATCTTGCTGCCTTTGGGTGTGTATTATGTATTGACCAGTTTATCAATACGCATAGGTCGCACGATTTTGCTGATGCTGCTGTTTATGATACTTGGAGCCTTCCAAGTGGTGCTGCTGTACCTTTACGGCGAGAGTATCATTGCCGTGGACATGTTCCTTAACCTGGTGACCACTAACGTGAGTGAGGCCACAGAGCTTCTGTCAAATTTGAAGATGGCCATTTTCACCGTGTGCATTATATATTTGCCATGTATTTTGGCCGGCATTTACTTGATTGTAAAGCGTCGCTATGCCCCTGTGCATGTTTTGATACGTTGTCGCCGTGTCGGTATCAGTCTTGTGGTTGTGGGAGTGCTTTCGCTCATGGTGACGTGGCTGGCGGATGACGGATATCGTCCTCGTCGCCAGGTCTTTCCGTATAACGTCTGCGAAAACATGGTGACGGCAGTACGTCGCACCCACGAGTCTCTCAAGTATTATACGACATCCAATACATTCAGTTATCGGCCCACGTCAACGCGTTCCAAGGACTTGCGCGAGGTGTATGTATTGGTGTTGGGCGAGACTTCGCGTGCTGACAATTGGCAGATTATGGGTTATGGACGTCCCACCAATCCGCGACTGAGTCATCGTGCTGACATCTATGCTTTTGACCACGTGCTCAGCGAAATCAACACTACACACAAGAGTGTGCCCATGCTCCTGAGTTATCTCACGCCCGAAACCTTCGGAGACTCGGTGGCGCATACTCGTAGCGTTTTGGCTGCTTTCAACGACTTGGGCTACCATACGGCGTTTTTGTCAAATCAGCGGCGCAATCACTCATATATAGAGTATTACGGAGCTGAAGCGCGTACGGTGCATTACATATCCGATGATGGAGGTCCGCAACTGGATGGAAATCTGCTGGCGCCAATGCGGCGCATACTCGAGACTTCGCCATCTAATAAGGTATTCATCGTGCTACATACATACGGCTCGCATTTCGAGTATAACAAGCGCTATCCGCGCGAGGAGGCAGTATTCCTTGACGACCGCGCTTCCGGTGCTTCGGCGCAGAACCGTCCCGACTTGGTCAATGCTTACGATAATACCATTGTGTATACGGACAAGTTGTTAGACGAGGTCGTTTTGGCTCTTGACTCCTTGGACGTGCCTGCCGTGATGGTCTACACCTCGGATCATGGCGAGGACATCTTTGATGATGCTCGCGGCCGTTTTTTGCACGCTTCTCCCACTCCTACATATTACCAGTTGCATGTACCCATGCTGCTATGGACTTCGGGTGAGTATGCCGCCTTGTTCCCTGAAAAAATCAAGGCCATGCGCCGCAATGCCCATTGTTACGTATCGTCCACACGCAGTCTTTTCCATACCATTCTTGACATGGCTGGTATAGACAGCCCTCAGTACGACCCATCGCTGTCAGTGATGTCCGGGGTGTACCGCTCGCCACAGGCGCGTTATCTCAACGATTATAATGAGTCAATAATGATGAATTGTTCGGGTTTGCGTAGTCCGGATTTTGAGCAGATGCGTCGCCATGGTTTTCCGGTATTCCCGGCCGATTGATTAGTCTTGGACGAGAGAGGGTAGGGCTTCGACATTTTCCGGTTACAGTTGCAGCAAAGATGCGTGCGCTGTTTGTGTCCGCGATGAGCCGCAGGGTAATGGGAACATCTGTCGTGTGATTACGCGTAGTTACAAATAAGACATACAGAGAATGAAAACAATACTGATGGCGGTTGGCACCATGGCAGATACATCGCTACGTGCAGTGACCGAGAAGATGGTGGAACGCATAGAGCATTTCATGCCTTTCGAGTACCGCGAGTTGGCCGATGTCAAGGCCACGCGCTCGATGACCGAAGAGCGACAAAAAGAAGCTGAGGGACAGCGTATACTCGCGTCCATAGGTCCCGGCGACTGCGTGATGCTATTAGATGAACACGGCAAGATGCTCACTTCGCGTGAGTTTGCGGACGATGTTCAGCGCAAGATGTTGACGTTGCAGCGTAACCTGGTGTTTATTGTCGGAGGCCCATATGGTTTTTCGCCGGCGGTATATGCACGTGCCAATGGGCGCTTGGCGCTGTCGCGAATGACGATGACCCACGAGATGGCGCGTATGTTTTTTGCCGAACAGTTGTACCGCGCCGTCACCATCATCAAAGGACTGCCCTACCACCATGACTGAACGCAGCCAATAAAACGATTGTCAGCGGCGTATAATGGTGTGTCACTTGATATTGTATGATATACAACGTCGTGTCAATAATCGATGAGTGGCAGCTGATGAAATTTGCTAAATGAGTATTGGCGGCTATTGTTCGACGAGTAGGTCGCGGATGATGGCATCGCTTATCAGCCATTTGTCTTGAGGTATGCGCACTGTCGTGCCTTCGCGTACCAAGGCGCTGCAATGTGCTGCCAAGTTTTCGAATTTGTGACGAAATCGATCGGGTAGCCGTTGTGTGTCTAATCCTTTGTTGGTGCGCAGTGCGGTGAATATCATATCGTTGACGCGGTCAGCATCGCTTTCGTCCTCGATGCTGTATGCGGTGTGTCCTGCAGCGATGTCTTTGAGATATTGTGTAAGGTTGGGCGAATTGGCTCGCCTCGTATGTCCGTCCCAACTATGCGCTCCGGGGCCAAGTCCGATATAGGGCGTCATATCCCAGTAGTGCGAGTTGTGTACAGCGGTATGCCCCGGAAGTGCGAAATTGGAAATCTCGTAATGTAAGTATCCGGCTTGTGCAGTGTATTTGCATAACATGTCGTACATTAGGACGTATAAATTGTCATCGGCCGGCTTCCACTTGCCGGCGGACGCAGCTGCGTATAAGCGTGTACCGGGCTCGAGAGACAAAGCATAAGCAGACAAGTGTTGTGGGCGTCGTTCGATGAGCTTGTCCAGTGTCGAATGCCACGAATCGAGATCCTGTCCGGGAAGCCCGTATATTACATCGAGACTAATTTCGGAAATACCGGCATCTTGCAGTGTATCCATCGCGCGCAGTGCAGTGGCCCCATCGTGTCGACGTCCGATACGTTTGAGACATTCATCATCAAGGCTTTGCACGCCCATGCTGATTCGGTTGATTCCCATATCCCGCCATGCTTTAACGTTATCAGGGGTAACATCTTCGGGGTTGGTTTCGAGGGTAAATTCGTGTAATCTTTGTGTCGGAAGCGCCTCAATGATATGGCGTAACAGTTTGGGCGCAAGTATCGAAGGTGTTCCACCGCCGATATATATAGTTTCAAAAGGCCCTGGTACTTCGTGGCGGCGCAGCCGCCATTCGATGGTCAGTGCCTGCACGTATTCCTCGACAGCGCGTGCGTACGGCATCGAATAGAAATCGCAGTAGGCACATTTGCTGTGGCAAAATGGTATGTGCACGTATATTCCGGCCATCACCAAATGGATTTGACCTTACGATCGCATAGTTTCAGAAATGCGCAGTAGGTACAATTACTCTGATTCTCTGATTGGGAAAATGGTGTATGGTCATCGAAAATGCAACTGATTATATTCTCGAATTTTTCCATAAATTCGGCTACTTCGTCTTGTAGATGCGATTGTAGAGGTTTTGCTTTTGTCTTGCCAACCTTAATCTGGTCCACATTTGGGTCAAGGTCATCGGTGAAAGATTTTCGTATAAGGTATATTTCGGGCTTGATGCCGCGCGTTGACGGCTCTGCTTGGCGTATCCAATCGAACTCGGCGTTGTCTGCAAAGTGTTCGGTTTTATTTATCAATGCATCGCCGGGGTTATCTCGGACCATGCACTCGAAGGCGTGAGCGTATGTCAGTAGCTGAAATATGGCATCGTTGCGTTTGTCGCGGTCGCTTTCGAAGAGATGTGCAACACTTGTCGCATTGCGTCTATCATTTCCGGTTTTGTAGTCGATGAAGCGGAGTTTGTTATAGCGTTCCTTGCAGTCATCCGGACGCTCGTCGTCCGGTTCGTTGATTAGGTCTATGCGGTCGATAATACCCTTGAAATTAAATGCGGTATCATCACTGATATTCCATTTGTATTGAAATTGGAACTCGGCGGCCTTGAACACGAAGGGCGTCTTGGTCCGGTCTTTTTCGAGTTGCCGTTTTATAAGCATAGTGATAAAATCGGACATAAGTTGTCCTTCGCCTGGCATAGCGTTGTATCCGCCTTTTTCGTAGCGATTGTTATAGTATATCTGATTAATTTTGTTGGATACAAGCAACTTGATGTCGTCATTGGTTTTCTCTTTAAGTATATCGTCGATAACGTCCTTAGTGATGATGATATCTTTGTGAGCTTCGAAAATGTCTTGCATCACTGCGTGTACTATTGTGCCGTAAGTCGAAGCCGAGATATAAGGCGTCACCTCATCATCGTCCTTAAAACCGCAGATGCTGCCCAGGAAGAACATTAGCGGACAAGCCAGATACTGCTTGAGGGCCGAGGGAGATAGATATCCACCGCCGTTTGCTGGGTCGCTGTTGAACACTTTCAGGCGCGAGCACACAAAGTCATCCTTGGGCATCTCGACCTTACGTGGTTGTGCCATTTGCAGCTTTGGGCGCAGTTGCCGATGGTGTACTTTATCCTTTGGTAGGACGTGGCATAGTTGTAGTAGGTATCTTGTAATCTCACCCGAGCCGGCTTGACCTACACGCGAGTCGTAAACAAAGTAGGCGCGTCGGGCGCAGTTGAGTAATCGAAAGAGAAAATATCCGTATTGACTTTCGATGTCAGCTGCCGTTGGCAACCCATATCCGGCGCGGAGATTGGGAGGAATGATGGAGCGCAGCAGGTGGCGACGTGGAAATACGCGCTCGTTGGCAGACATAACAATGATGTTGTCGAAGTCGAGGTCGCGCGTCTCGAGTACGCCCATGATTTGTATGCCGCTCAGCGGGGTTCCGCTGAAATTGAGGTTGAGCACACTGAAAATGCGTTCAACCATAATAAAGTAACTTCTTTCGCCCGGTTCGATGTTGTATCGGCGAGCCATCTCGAATACGGAGTGCATGGCGTCGCGGTAGGCCTGAAGTATACGCAATTCGTACGAAGACACGCCTATGCTGTCTTGCTGTTCATCCTCTGCGTCTTCCATGTCTGTGATGACGTGTGCGGCGATTCCGTTAGGCGTTGGGGTGGCGGTATCGTTCGATTCGGCGGCTTCTGCGGCGACTTGTGCCGCGCGTGTACGTGCAAGTTGTAATGTGAGGGTGTCGAGGACATTGGTGAAGTATCTTTCGACCTGCGACATGTCGCGGTCATCGTTTACTTCTTCGAATATGGGCGCAAGTTGCGGCGCTGTATTCTTAAGCTTTTCAGTTGTATAGGTGAACTGGCGGTCGTTGAGCATATTGCGCAGGGCAATACAGTCATTGGCCGAAATAATTTGAGCATAGTAGTTGTAAGCCAAGGCTTCGATGTCGCCGCGGTAGAAGGTCCAGGCGTTGTTGCGCAGACGCGCGTTGAGGTGCATGGATACGATGCGGCGTATTAGCGAGGCGAAGGGCGTCTGTCGGCACGGAAGACCCATGGTAACATTGAGAGGGCGTATATCGGGGCTGATGGAGTACATCAATGGGGTGAGAAGGGCGCTGTCTGGCATAACCACGGCTGTATTGTCGGCGCGGCGATTGAGCACGCGGCGGCGTCCGTCGTGTTGTCCGGCCAAATCGTCCAATACATTGCCCACGTATTTGGCCTGCATGGTCTTGGAGGGCACACCGAGAATATTGATTTCGGGTGTCTGCCAATTTTCGATGCGCTCGAAGCCTTTGGGCATGGGATATTCGGACACGAGGGTGCGCAGGCGTCGCAGTGTGGCATTGTCTGCATCACGTGCTTGCGGAGGCAGGCATTCTACAGTATCCCAGAAAAATAGAGCCCTGTGGCGGTCGCGTAAAGTCTTGAAGATTGCTTGTATGGCGGCCGTGGAGCCATCGATACCGACAAAACATATTTGGTCGTAAGGGGTGCTTTCAAGACCTTGGGCACGTATCTTGTCCGCAGCTATGCGTTGTATCTGTCCCTTGAGGCCGCAGCCTTCATCGGCAAGACGGGTGGTGTAATGACGGTACAACTCAAGCATAATAGACCATAGCCGGATAAAGCGGAATTGTATGCTCTCGACTTTTTCGCCGTTTTCATCATTCTCTCCGTCGGTGTCATTTTCTCCGTAGGTTATATGTCTCCAAAAGTGGTCGTCATCACTTTCGGGACAGCAGCCCAGGATGCTTTGTACCGCCCGTTTTTGTTCGGGAGTGAGAAAGTTGCTCTTGATTTCCTTGTATCGTTTTAGGTTGATAAATAGTTGTTCCGGGTCGATGAGATATGCGTCTACATCGCTGAAATCGTTGAGTATCATCTTACCCGGATGAGTAAAGGCGTCAAAGCCGAGCATTTTGTCCGGGTTGCCACCGGCTTGACGGAAGACGTGTCGGTACGAGTCGTAAAGTTTGAATAATGCCTCTATGGACATAACTTCGGTAAGTCCGGAAGTTTTTTCCATAAATGCAGTAAGGGTCATCATTTTAGGCATGACTGTCGGGCATGTCAGGGCATCTTTTAGATATGTACGGGCAAATATGATGCTACGCTTGTTTGGAAATATCATCCAAGTGCGGCTCATATCGCGTATGCCGCCGTTTGTCTCACCGGTTGTGGCGATATAGCGAGCCACGCGTCGTAGAAACCTGTTGTCTTTTGTCATGTCTGTTTGGATGGGATGTCAGTGATGAAGTGTTTGGAGTGTCTGATATTCTACTGTCTATCTTTTTTCAGCCCGTTTTGGATAGCCCTGCAGCTTCTTGTTGTAGCAGTGCTATTTCTTGATAAGCAATAGGATTACAGTGATGGTTATGTCGAAGAGGACAATTTTGGCGTTGGCGTTGGCGGCGATGTCCGTGGCTGCATCGTTGATGGTTTGGAAGAGATCTGTGGCATTTTTTTCGTTGATGAACGGCGAAAAACGTATGCTGAATTCGTTTTCACGATCGGTCATAACATTAAGCCGTGGGTCATGTAGATTGTTGATGAAATTTTCACGTATCATACGACTGCAATAGGCAAGGAAGCGCAGTATGCCTTCGCGTTTTTCGGCTGCGACTTCGACGGACCAGGCCTTGAGCGCACGCACGTCACGTTTATATGCGTTGCGCATCAGGCTTTTGAACCATTCAAGGTATTTGTCGGTGTCATCGTGCATTGCGCTTAGGGCAAGAGCACGATTGATACTGCCTTGAGCCAGCACGGCCACGCGCATGGCTGCTGCCGGATCCAATGAGGTGACATTGGAGATGTATGCAGCTACTTCGGCATCGCTATAGCGGTGGACCTTGATGCGTTGCACGCGCGAGTATATTGTGGGCAGTATTTCGCGCGGATTGTCCGAGGTCATGATGAATAACGTGTCGGGGTATGGTTCCTCGACTATTTTCAACATCTTGTTGGCTGTATCCTCGTTCATACGCTCCGGCAGCCACATAAGCACGCTCTTGTAGCGTGCCGAGTGAGCGGTGTAGGATAGACGACGTATGAGTTCATTGCCTTCCTCGACATAGAATTTGGGTTGGGCGTTGGTGTTATCAAGCATTGCCGGCCATCGGTCGAAGTCCATAAATGGATTTTGGTCCATAAATGTGTTGAATTCCTGACGGAAATCATCGCTGATGGTTGGCTTACTGTTTTTCTTGGCAACGGGGAAGGAGTATAGCGTATCTATGAATTGGTGCGCTTGGTGCTGGCGGCATGCCGGGCAGATGCCGCAGCTATCGCCATCGTGCCTATTGTCGCATTGGATGTACTGAGCCAATGCGCGAGCTAAGGCAAATTTGCCGCAGCCTTCGGGACCTTCGAGCAGTAACGCATGCGGCAGTCGTCCGCTGTCCACCATCTGTGCGAGATCGCGCTTGATGTCACTATGTCCCGGAATATCGGCAAATTTCATGGTCTTCAGTTCTTTTGGGCTTCAATAGAATGGCGTCTGGCGGCACCTACAGCATTGAGGCCATATTTGACAATATATTCCTTGACTTCTTGGAAAAGGTCTGTGGCAAAGACAAAGTCGTTGAGTGCCTGATTGTCGGATGAGAAGATAAGGTCTTTATTGCCGGTCCATTCGCAGTAACCCTTGCTGATAAATACGATGTTTTCGCCGATGCCGAGCACCGAGTTCATGTCATGGGTGTTTATGACGGTGGTGATGTTGTATTCGTGCGTGATGTCGCTGAGCAGTTCGTCTATTAGTATAGATGTTTTCGGGTCGAGGCCGCTGTTGGGTTCATCGCAAAACAGATAGCGAGGATTCAGGGCAATGGCACGTGCTATGGCGACACGTTTTTGCATGCCGCCCGATATCTCGCTGGGATACTTGTTCTCGGCACCAAGTAGATTGACGCGCTCGAGGCAGAACATGGCGCGCTCGCGTATCTCGGCCTGGCTTTTGGATGTAAACATCACCAAGGGAAACATGACGTTGCCCAGCACTGTCTCGCTGTCGAAGAGCGCCGAGCCTTGGAAGAGCATGCCTATTTCCTGACGCAGGTCCTTGCGTTGCTGCTGATCCATGGATATGACATCACGCCCGTCAAAGAGTATTTCGCCGCTTTCGGGGGTGAGCAGTCCCACCAACGACTTCATGAGCACGGTTTTGCCCGAGCCGCTTTGTCCGATGATTAGGTTGGTTTTGCCTGTAGCGAAGGTGGCACTGACTTCGTGTAGCACGGTGCGCCCGTCAAAGGATTTGGTTATATCTTTTACCTCTATCATTGTAGTAAGAGTTTGGTCAACAGCACGTCGAACATTAATATCAGGATGCTACTGGACACTACGCCGTTGGTGCTGGCTTTGCCGACTTCGAGGGCGCCGCCTTTGACATTGTAGCCGTAAAAGGACGATACCGAGGTTATGATGAAGGAGAATACCAAGCATTTGATCAGGCCATACCATACGTACCATTCGATGAAGAGAGCCTGCAGTCCGTAGACATAGCGCGATACGGTAATGATGTCCGTGAACACGGCTACCAAGTATCCGCCAACGAATGCGGTGCCTATGGAGAATATCACCAGGACCGGCATAAACAGCAGGAATCCTAATACCTTTGGCAATACGAGATAGCTGGCCGAATTGACGCCCATAATTTCGAGGGCGTCAATTTGCTCGGTCACACGCATAGTGCCTATTTCCGAGGCGATGTTGGACCCGACTTTGCCCGCAAGTATCAGACATAGTATCGAGTTGGAAAACTCAAGAAGCACGATGTCGCGCGTTGCCAGGCCAACGGTGTAGCTTGGAATTAGCGGCGAGGCTATGTTCAGCTGCATTTGTATGGCAATGACTGCACCGATGAACACCGAGATAATCATTACCAACGGTATCGAATCGATGCCCAATTTCATGATTTCGGCGACGATGCGCTTGAAAAACACCTTCCACTTCTCAGGCAGGGAGAATACGCGTTGCATAAAGATGCAGTAACGTCCAAAGGTGGCTAATGAATTGGCTAAAAGCATATTGTAGTGTTGTCTTGTTTCATCGTTGTGTCGTTCGGCCTTGGACTGCGGCTTATAGAGACCTCATGTCGGGCAGCGAAAGTAGTGTGGTGTGCAGCACGTGCCTACGCTCGGCCAAATATTGTACAAAAATACGGTTTTTTGGCGAATGAGCCAAGCGTTTTCTCTGTCGTTATGTGCCATTGGACAGTATTCGCGCCGTTTAGGCAACTTTTACTTGCGGCATTGGCGCATGGTGGTGGAGAAATATGATGTGTATTATGGCTTGAGTATGCCGGTAGCGGCGAAGAAACGTCGGTAGTATACGGCTTTGGCTTCTAGGGCCATAGGGTAGGCGCGTGAAGTTGATGGCAGACGCCAGATTTCCAGGCTATCGAAGGCGGCGTGCATACCCATAGACGGTACGGATGTACCGGTCTGTGCGGCTACAATCTCGGCGGCTTTTTGTCCTGTGGTTGCTATGGCACGCAGATCGTGTATTTGTGCAGCCAATGCCGGTATGTCGCGCATACGCAATACTTCAAGATCCTTGTCTGAGGCGGTGCCGCGTGTGCGTCGTGCGTCTAATACGGTGTCGCTTAGCGCTATACCATATGTGTCAAGTAGCGATTTTATACGATTGAGATTGAATGTGCGCGTTGTTTTGTCGTATAGAGCCGTTGCATCGTCTTCGAATATTATACCCATAATCCGCCAAAAGTCATTGGTGGCGTTGGGATAATAAAAGTCCATACTCCAACGATGTGATCCCGGCGGAAAAGTGCCGAGCAGCAATACATGTGCGCCCTCCGGAACGTAAGGTTCCCACGGGTGATGTTCGACCGGTATAGATGTATTCTGTTGCATGTATGTGCGTTAGTGTTGTTTATGACGTGAAGTAATGCACATCTGAATACTCGCCGGCGGCATAGGCTTGTAAGCCGTTAAAGAATTACTAAATCTACCGGGAGAACACCCATATGGGGCATCTCAATATAGTCGGCAGATGGTAATGCCGCCATTATTCGTCTCGTGGTGTATGTACGTCAAATGGGTTTTCACTGAATATCGGTGTTTTTTTTGCTTCACGAGCATCATCAATAGCTTCTACGATATTCGAAAGGATTTCTAAGCAACGATAGAATAGTAATGTCCAATGCGGACTGTTGTCTTTGGTCTTGGGCCACAATCTTCCGTTGTAGATAATCCCGTTACAACACATATCACGAGCTATATCGTATTCACCGGCTTTGGCAAAGGCGCAGACGACCAATGTATACTGTACCATATCGCATCGATGCAAGAAGGTCTCGTCGGCATATATGGCGTTGACTACGTAGTTGTACTTGCATGCGTTGAATGCGTTGACAATCAGGGTGGATGTCCACCATTCCGGTATTTCGTTATGGCTGTATTCCTCCAAAATCCAAAGCATTATTGCGTATCCGGCTATGGCGGCTTTGATCGTGTCCAACGTCTTGATAGCTTCGTACCAATCGGAGGGTGAAACTTTTTCCTTGGCTTCCGGCGACATGAACGCTTGTTTTATTGCCTTGAGACAAGGTTTATGGCCTACCACGAAGTAATTTGAGACGAGGGCCTCATAGTTTAAGGGGTTGGCTTGGAGGCGTCCGTTGATGTAAGCGGCAGCCTCGTCCTTGCGACCATGCGCAACGAGCGAACGGATATATAGACGCGAGATTTCGCCATCGTCCGGTATGGCTCGGATTATTTCGGACAACTCGTCAGGATTGCCATCGTTGTGGTATATTTTCAGAAACTTATGCTTTAAGGCTTGTCTGTTTTCCGGATCCATAGCCAGTATGGTCTCTATTGTGTCGTCGGTATCGGCATCTTCGGCGTGGCTGTTGATCTGGGCATCCAGCAGCAATTCCCAGTAAGAGAGTATGAAAGGTTTTTCACTTACCAGTTTTTCGATTATAGGTACTGCGCGAGCGTATTCATACTGTTCGAGCAGAGACATAGCCAATTCGTAGAGCAGGCATGCACGATTGTTCGAACAATCGGCCACGCGCTCCAGGTTTTGCTCAAGCCAGTCAAGACAATCGCAATGGTGAGCCGTGTCTACAAAGTGTATGGTTTCCTCGTCGTCCATTTTTGGATTGCCGGCGAGTATACGCTCCAATGCAGCGATGGCGTTGTCACTATCACTATCACTATCATTGATAAAGCCTTCTTGGATAGCGATAAGGCGTTGAAGCAATGGACGGTCGGGGGCATAGCCGCCATGGTCACGTAAGAAATCGCTTGCGGCTTGAGGATACATGCCGCTATAAAATATCAACCGCCTTTGTTCCATATCCTTGCTTTCGGGGAAATAGCGTGCTGCGTACATAAGGGCCTCTATACGTACGTATTCATCACTCATATCTCCTGCATAGTCAAAGATTTCTACGATGTCATCGTGGCCAAAGAAGTCCTTATGCTCGGAGTCGTGAAGGTATTGGCGAAATCTGGCTATGAGTTCGTCGCGTTCGTAATCTGTTCCTTCATCCATAATGCTGTGCGGTTGTATTTTGTGGGCGTTGGAGTTTGGTTTATATTGTAAGCGTCTGACTTGTAGTGCGGATACTTGGAAAATGTATGGCCGCACATGTCATGTGTGGCTATGTGCGGCCGTAGCCTAAACCGGATTATTTCTTGGAGACTTTTTCCCAGCTATCCTTGAGGGCGATAGTGCGGTTGAATACCGGATGCCCGGGTGTGCTGTCATAGTCGGGCGTGAAGTATCCCACGCGCTGGAATTGCAGCTTGACGCCGCGTTTGGCGTTTTCGGCTACGAATGGTTCCACCTTGGCGTGCTCGATAACTTTGAGCGAGTCCGGGTTGAGCATCTCGCGGAAATCGCGTTCGGTCTCTGCCGCAGGATTCTCGACATTGAACAGTCGGTCGTATAGGCGTACCTCGGCATCCACGGCATGTTGTGCCGACACCCAGTGGAGAGTGCCTTTGACTTTACGTGCCGCGCCCGGTGCGCCGCTGTGGGTATCCGGGTCGTAGGTGCAGTGTATCTCCACGATGTTGCCTTCGGCATCCTTGACTACGTCTTGGCATTGCACGATGTACGCGCCTTTGAGACGAACTTCGCCGCCAGGGCACATGCGGAAGTACTTCTTGGGCGGGTTTTCCATGAAGTCTTCGCGCTCGATAAGTATTTCACGGCAGAAAGGCATGGAGTGTGTCCCGGCGCCTTCCTGTTCGGGGTTGTTGTCCATCTGTACCATTTCTACCTTACCTTCCGGGTAGTTGGTGATGATTACTTTGACAGGATTTAGCACGGCCATGACGCGCGTGGCTATGCGGTTGAGGTCCTCGCGCACGGCAAATTCGAGTAGGCTGACGCTGTTGAGAGCCTCGTATTTGGTATATCCTATGGTATCAATAAAATTGCGTATGGATGTAGGGGTAAAACCGCGGCGACGCATGCCCGAGATTGTTGGCATACGCGGGTCATCCCATCCGGCTACGAGCCCTTCCATTACCAGCTGGCGCAGTTTGCGCTTGCTCATGACAGTATATGTAAGATTGAGACGGTTGAACTCGATTTGTCGCGGACAGTAGTTGCCGTCCTTGGCCAATTCTTTGACGAAATACTCGTACAGCGGACGATGGGGGACAAATTCGAGTGTACATATCGAGTGGGTGACGCCTTCGAAGAAATCGCTTTGCCCATGGGCGAAGTCGTACATCGGGTACACCTTCCACTGAGTGCCTGTGCGGTGGTGGGGAGTCTTGATGATGCGGTACATTATCGGGTCACGGAAATGCATATTGTCGGATGCCATATCTATCTTGGCTCGCAGTACGCGTGAGCCTTCCTCGAATTCGCCGGCGTTCATGCGGTGGAACAGGTCGAGGTTCTCCTCGGGGGTACGGTCGCGGTAGGGGCTGTTGATACCTGGAACAGTAGGCGAGCCTTTTTGTGCGGCTATTTCCTCGCTGCTTTGGTCATCGACATATGCTTTGCCCTCACGTATAAGGCGCTCTGCCAAGGCATACAGCTGCGGAAAGTAGTCCGAAGCGTAATACTCACGGTCGCCCCAGTCGAAGCCAAGCCAATGAATGTCTTCGCGTATCGAATCTACGTACTCGACATCTTCCTTGACGGGGTTGGTGTCGTCAAAGCGCAGGTTGCAGGTGCCGCCGAATTTTTCGGCTATGCCGAAGTCCATGCATATAGCCTTGGCATGGCCTATGTGCAGGTAGCCGTTGGGTTCGGGGGGGAAGCGCGTGTTCAGGCGTCCGTCGTTTTTGCCGGCTTGCAAGTCGTCATATACTATCTGTTCGACAAAGTTCATTCCTTTTTTCTCGTTGGTGTCGTTGGTCTCGGTATTATCTGCCATGATGTATATGTTTGTTGTTTTTGTGTATGTGCTTGTATGTATATATTTATGCTTGCGTCAGCGTTTGCATATTTCTGATAAATATAAGATTCAGTCCACTTTGTGTAAATCGTGTCCCATAAGCTGCTTCTTGGTGTGCATGTAGAAGCGGTTGTAGTTGTTAGGCTCGATTTCTATGGGCACGTTTTCCACAATTTCGAGGCCGTAGCCTTGAAGTCCTATGCGCTTGACCGGATTGTTGGTGAGCAGTCGCATCTTGCGCACGCCTATCATGTTGAGTATCTGTGCACCCACGCCGTAATCACGTTCGTCGGCTCGGTGTCCTAAGTGTATGTTTGCTTCCACGGTGTCCATGCCTTGTTCCTGGAGTTTGTAGGCGCGTATTTTGTCCATGAGTCCGATGCCGCGTCCTTCCTGGCTCAGGTAAATGACGGCGCCGCGTCCTTCCTTTTCGATGGCACGCAGGGCTTGGTGTAGTTGCTCACCGCAGTCGCAGCGCTTAGATCCGAAGATGTCGCCGGTGGCGCAGGACGAGTGCACACGCACCAGTACCGGGGTCTCCGGGTCGGAGGCGATGTCGCCCTTGATGATGGCTATGTGCTCCAAGCCGTTGTCTTTTTGGCGGAAGGGTATGAGGCGGAAGTGCCCGTAGACAGTGGGCATGTCCACTTCCGGGCCCATCTCGACAAGGCGTTCGTGTTCCAAACGATAGTGTATCAAATCGCGTATCGACACTAACGGCATGCCCCATTTTTGTGCCATGGCATATAGTTGCGGCAAGCGAGCCATAGATCCATCTTCGTTCATTACCTCCATGAGTACGCCCACGGGCTGTAACCCTGCCAAGCGAGCTAAGTCTACGGCCGCCTCGGTGTGTCCCGCACGTCTGAGCACGCCTTGCTCTTGGGCATATAACGGATTGATGTGGCCCGGACGGCCGAAGTCGTCGGGCTTGGCTTCCGGATTGGCCAGCGCATTGAGCGTTGCGCAGCGGTCGTGCGCGCTTACGCCGGTGGTGCATCCTTTCAGTAGGTCTACGGTGACGGTGAATGGAGTGCCCAACATCGAGGTGTTGTCTTCGACCTGGCGGTCAAGCTCCAATTGGCGGCAACGCGAAAGCGACATCGGAGCGCACAGCACGCCTCGTGCATTGTGAAGCATAAAATTGACCTGCTCCGGCGTGATTTTCTCTGCGGCAACGATGATGTCGCCTTCGTTTTCGCGGTCTTCGTCGTCCACCACGATAATCATCTCGCCACGACCGAAGGCGGCGATGGCATCCTCTATGGTACTCAGTCGTATGTTATCTTGCTCGCTCATATTGTTTGGTGATAGGCTATTGTAGTGTTGGGGCGTTGGAGTTCTCAGAATACACGGAGCACTCATGGTCCTCTATGCTCTCAGTGTCCTCGGAGGCTGCATCGTTCTCGGTAACTTCGCCGTTTATTCGTGTGATAAGATTTTCGAGTGTCATAATCACGGATGGGATGTCGCGGCGACGTACCCGCATCGGAATTTCGTTGAGGAGATGTATAACGTATATATCCTTGGAATTATGTAAGTACTCGATTACGGACTCTAATTCGGGCGCGAGAGGTGCTGTCGCACTTCGTAAAGTATAACGCGAGTACCAGGGCTCTGTCTGTGCCGACGTCTCGCGGTAGGCCGCGATGAGCGCATGCAATCGAGGTGTTATTTCGGTCGGAACAACTTCTTCAAAGGTGAATTCCTTGGTCTCAAGATTGCGGCTCTCGCGTGCAAACAAGCGCATGAGTTGCGAAGGACGCTTAATCTTTTCATTGAGTTTGCGCAGCCAGTCAAAGTCAAGCATCGATGTATCGCCTACGGCTTTGTAGGTGAAGAATATTCCCAGTGGAGTCATAACCATGGTGCTCAACCAGATGCCGAACCATACGGCGGTCTTGCCATCGCGCGCCATCTTATATCCGGAATTGTCAAAGATGAAGTATACGATAAATAGCAATACGCTCAGCACCAGCGGAGTGCCTATGCCACCTTTTTTGACTATGGCTCCTAACGGTGCTCCGATGAAGAAGAATATGATGCAAGCTATGGACAGCGTAAACTTCTTCTGCATCTCTATGTCGTGTTTGCGCATGGACTTCTCCTGATCCAACAGCACCGTACTCTTGAATTCGTACTCGCTGCGCACGCGCTGTACCTTGGCCAGAGCCTGTGTCAAGTAAGATCGTGCCATAGATGCATTGGGGCGGGCAAAAACACTATCCACGTTTATAGGTCGGCGTGGATGTACGGGCGGTCGTGCAATTCGTTCCAACTTATGGTTGACATACTGCTGAGTATAATAGGGTAGTCCCAGATATGGTGTCTCCTTGATTTCGGTGCCGAAGACCCGGCCGATGCTGTCCACCTTGGATTGTATTGAATCAATGGCATGCGACAGCTCTGAGATATTCATGCCCACGTATTGTGAGCGTATGCCTTGTTCGTTGAGTCGGTTGAAGTTTGCGTCAAAAGGGAAGTACACTTTCTTGTCGTCAAAACTCTCGCGACGGAAGGGCATAAATCCCCGGCTGTTGTTACCCAGCGAATTGTCGGTGAAATTCTCGAAAAGTTCGCCGTGGTACAGGTGCAGGAACAACTGTGTCTTGTCTTGCGTGAACATCATCTTGGCGCTATCGGCAAGAATGATGCGCGAATTGTCTATGCCACGGCTTACATCGTAAATAATCATGTCGTGCAGCATACCGGTGTTGCGGTCCTTGCGTTCGACATAGATGTTCATATCAGGGATGTCGCTGTAAAAAGATTTCTCCGGTATTTCCAGCTCCGGGCTTTTTTGCCGCATCGAAAATAGCAGCGTCCACATCTTGGTCTGCGCCACCGGCAGCACGTTGTTCTGAAAGAAGAAAGCGCCTATGGAGATAAATATCATCAGCACTATCAGCGGGCGCATAATGCGGAACAGCGATATGCCGGCCGCCTTCATGGCCGTGAGCTCGAGTTTCTCGCCAAGGTTGCCGAAAGTCATCAGCGAAGCCAGTAGTACCGCAAGAGGTAGCGCCATGGGTACCATAGTCAGCGCTGCATAGAAAAACAACTCGCATATCACCGAAAAATCCAGACCTTTGCCTACAAGATCTTCGATGTACTTCCACAGAAATTGCATCATCAGGATAAACAAACTGATGAAGAACGTCATGGCCAGCAGCGGGACAAACCGTTGCAACATAAACGAATGTAGACGTTTCAGTATCATAACGATGCAATAGCTGTTTGCGGTATCATACGCTGCAACCGCAGCATGCGTACCTATCAAGATGCAAAGTTAACGATTTTCGGCCGCATAGACACCACTCACGTCCCTAAATATGCACGAAAAATTCCGTTGCGCACGAAAATGAGCACGATAAAAAAACTCCGCAGAGCCTTCGGCCATTCCCGAAAGCCCTGCGGACATAATAAGGACATAGGTTGTTAGCGATAAGGATATAGGACCTTATCGGAGGAGAATTTTCTTGGTGTAATTGCCTTTTCGGAGAATGTAGAATCCGCTTGTGGGATTGGTCACGCGAATGCCTTGCAAGTTATAGACTTCGGCATCGCTCCAGTCTTGCGGTTCCTCAACGGCCTCCACGCGGATGTCTTCGACTGCTGAGTATTGACCTAACAGTCGCTGAATAAAGTTGGTGGCTGTCGTTTTGAGTGCCGGGAACTGGTCGCCGAGAGACTTGGAGGCGTCAAGGGCAAACATTATTGCCGCCGAGGTTTTGATGTCTTCGACCTTGATGACGCCTTCGCGCATCATCTCGACATTGTGCTGCCAGTCATCGCGTGACGGAATGTATATCCATTCATCGATGTCTTCGTCTTTGATGTCCAGAACGTTGCCGGTTTCGTCGCGGCAGTCGTCAAAGGTAAAGGTGAGGTACAATCCGTTGAGAGAGCCCTTAACCTTAGTGCCGGAAGTACTGCTGATGCCGTAGTATTCGATGCCGTTGAGCGAATAATCGTCGATGCTGAATGTGCCTTGAATCCAGCGCTTTGAGTCCTTTGCCGAAGACGAAGCATCGGTTCCGTCAAGAGTCAATCGGTATTTGTCGCCGTCCGACATCATAGGCACGGTTATGGATATGATGCGCTTGGATGTCTGCCTGTTCAGTTCCTCATAAATCTTGGTGAGCTCGTTTTCAACCTCTGCAATATTTGTCACCGGATGCGCCTTGCTGTCGTCCGATGCAAGTTGTGTGAGGTTGAACATAAATTGTTCGTCATCGAGTACGTCGGCACTTTTCAGCCCGATGGTATAGGCTTTCAATGGAAGTCCCTGAATCTTTGTTTTGTTAATTTTGGTATGGAGTTGTGTGGCATAATTGCGCCAGTTCTTAGGCGTGGGGTTCATTGCCAGCGAGCCTTGGTCAAGGCCGTCGGTAAAGGTGACAAGGATGGCGTTGCTGAGGTTGTCGGGATAGGTCGGATTGCCCAGTGCGTCAATACTCTTTTCGACAGCATAGTACAATAATGTCGCATTGTCCATCTGCAATCCGTTGATGAAGTCGAAGAATGTATTCTTCGATGAGTCCGACAGCCGCTGTATTGGCAGTGTTTTCAGCGTGGTATTGAATGAAGTTACACCCATATAGATGCCGCTGTCATCTTCCGGATCAGGTTCTACAAAGTTGAAAACATCATCGTTAAGAACGCCAGTGGGGAACTCTAATTTAAACTCCTCGGTTGTATATGTTGTTTTCCCTGAGTATCCACCGCTTGTCTCGAAAGCTCCAATGGGGAAAATGATTGTACGCCCATCATCGCTCAATTTGCCGTAGTACTTGCTCGAGTAGCCGTTCTCAGGGCATCGTTGTTTGACTGTGAGATTGTATTTGGTGTTTGTATAGCCGTTGTTACCATAGTAAAACCATGTGTATGGTTCTAAGTAGATTTTGTCCTTCGCCTTGGCGTGCAGATATACATAGACGTTGTCGTCATTGTAGTTGTAACCATAAGAATCTGCTCTTCCCAGTGTCTCGGATGCTTGGGTATATGGTTGAAAGCGGAATACATTGGGCTTCGTGCTTGACTGCTCCAATGGACGTATACCTATAACTTTGTCTTTCACCGGATAGCTTGAGCTGACAAGGTTGGTTTTTGTGATTACATCATACCATTTGGTATAAATATTCTTACCAACCCATATATCGGAATATTCTGTCGGGTCTTTGTCATAGATGTCTTCGCTCAAGATTCCTTTGGGAAATTTTAATTGTACATAAGCGCGGTTGTATCTCGTGCTCTTTGTGCCCGTCGTGATGCTGCCAATTTGTCTTGTCAATTCAAAACAACCGGGATAGAAATAGAGTTCGTCAACTTTTTCTTCTTTTTTATAATAGGATACTACTGTCCCATAATGCGCGCAATCAAAACCATTTTCGGGGCAACGTTGCTTGACTGTGAGATAGTATTTTTGGCTTGTGTGTCCATTATTTCCGTAGTACAGAAACCAAAAATAACCGGAGAAATAAACGCGGTTTTTCCCGACAACATGTATGTATACATAGATGTTGATGTCATTGTAGTTGTAGCCATAAGAATCTGCCCTCCCCAGTGTCTCGGAAGCGCGGGCGTAGGGTTGGACACGGAAGACGTTGGGGCGTTCGTCGGATTGTTCGATTTGGACGCTCCACGACTTATCATTGACCGGGTAGCTATCGCTTATGCGCCACGCATCAACGATGTTGTCGGTCCATGTTCCGGTGCCGACGTTGGTCCACGTCTCGGCCATGAGGATGATTGTGCTCCACAAGAGAGCGAAGAGTGTAAGGTATCGTTTCATTTGATTAAGAGATGTGCGTCCTGACCCTCGCGGTCGCGTTAAGGGGATAAAGAAAAGGTGTGAGGATCTATTTGTCCCATTGGTAGTTCAGGTCTTGGCGTACCTCCAAATACAACGGAACAATAACCCCACACCGATTATGCATATACACTCCGGCGCAATACACGTCGGATGTCTTATGCAAACGATGTAGGTGTCATTGAAGCCATCTTCTATTTGAAATTCGAACCGCCAAGTTTGAACTACGAAGAATGTGCCGAATAACACCTTGTGTTTATTGATATGTCTTGGCCTTATAGGCCTGCGACACGCCTCTGCGTGTCACGATGCAAAAGTAGCGAAAAAATTTAATATGCTGGCAATTGCTGCAAAAAAAGTCCGAGATTTTTGAGCGCATACCTCAAAAGTCTCGGACGTATTATGCGGAGAGTGGTGCGGTGTGTGTCAGCGTAGACGATCGGCGCTGCGGAGCAGGCGATAGTCGCGATGCATCAGGCGTAACGCGACAAAGGAGGATATGAGCGCCAGCATCGGCATAACGATGCCGCCGATGATGGATATTGTAGCACCTTCGAGTCCGGCGCAGGTGTATGCCGCAATGGCGGCCTCCAATACTACGATAAGGCCCAGCGCAAGGCGGGTAACCTTCATTTGGTAGCGCAGATTGCGGTATAGGAAGATGTCTATAAGCAGCAGTAAGGCTACGAGAATGTCTACGCACAGCAGTACGGGAGTCTGCACGGCGCACACATCGACGCCATTGGCCGTGACGGCGTAAGGTAGGATGCCCGCGAGGGCTACGAAGATTGCGGAGATGAGCAGTAGTACGGACTGCCAACGTTGGATTACCATGTCTGTTGTCTTTTATGTGTTTGTATGTATGTTTTGTTTTTATTCAATTAGGCCGGCCATTTGCATTAGTGCGTGTTTGCGGCGGTGTATGTTCTTTGATGACCTGTGTATGCGAGGCGATGTTGGTCGGGTGGGGGTCAGCGACCATTGCGCAGGGCTTCCTCGATGAGGGTCATTTTCACCGGTGTGATGCCTGCGCGGCGCAAGATATCGCCATCGGCCTCCAATCGACGTATCAGTGTTTCCGTGTCTCCATCCTGTTGTGCAAGACGATATTGGGTGAGAGCTTCGCGGATATTGCCTGTGGCCGCTTCAAGATGTCCTATATTCAGATGATCCTCCGTTGTGAGACTTTCGGCGTTTATGCGCTGCCAATACTTGCGAGCCGACTCGTAATCACCTTGAGCAAAGAGTACCCAAGCCAGGGGCCGCCATAGCCGAGTATCCTCCGGGTCGGCAAATTCGACCTTACGCAAGAGGTTGAGAGCCTTGGCCCAGCGCGTGAGGCGAATATATGCGTAGGCCAAAGCCAATGTCGCGCTTGTGTCATCGGGCGCGGCTTCGGACAGACGTTTGTAGTATGTCAAGGCTTGTCCGTCGCGCCCTATGCGTCGGTTGGTATACGCCAATCGCCGCAGCAGCCAACGGCTGTTATCGTCCAACAGTTCGGCATGTTCGTAGGCGGACAATGCGGCGGACATGTCGCCCAATTGTTCGTGGCAATAGCCTATCTTCTGGTATAAGGTAGCCTCGGGTGCGTCATCTGCATCCTCGAGGCTACGGAAAGCGGTCAGCGCGTCTTCCCAGTATTCGTATTTGAAATAGTATTCGCCAAGAAGCGACACCATAGTTTCATCGTGTATATAGGGCGCCAGTGCCGGGACGGTGAGCAAGTTAAGCCCTTCGCGATAAGGGTCGGCAAATTCGCCCTTGCGACGGTATAGTTTGACAAAGCGGTAGTAGTTTTGCAGGAAAGAACGTGTGGCGCGGCGTACGTCCACATCGCGTTTTGACATATTGGCCTCATTGGGATCAACAGCTTCGGCAATTTGCTCGGTGTTTTGATTCAGTTGGTTGATAATGAAATCTCTCTGCGCCTTAGGAACCATATACGCGGACAGCACCATAGAATATTTATCATTATCGCACAGGTAGGCCAATCGATCCACCACTTGTGCCATACCGTCTTGCCCTCCCTCGGTGTAGACCACCTGCGAGTGCTCGGGGTTGTATGGTATAAACCAATTGACTACATCGTTGAAGAATGCGTAATTCTTCATATGTGAAAAGGTGCTCATAAAGATGTCTGCACCATCCTGCTGCAACTCGCCCATACGTCGCAGCCCGTCGGCAATGCCGCTGTGTTCGAGCATTTTCTCCCATTCGGGGTTAGCTTCCAGCTTCTCGAGGTCCTCAATTTTGATGCCCTCTTTCGGAAGGTTGCCATCCTTAATTTGGTCCATTATGCTGTCGCGAATCTTACTGACTTCCGGAATGATTACATCGCGCATGGCGCGGTCTACGTTCTCGGTGTTGCGTATACGCACCATCTCCAATGTTATCGTTTTAAAGTCGCGATTCCATGTAGCCATTTCGGCTATAGAAGCCAGTATGTCCTTCAATTGTGGGCTAATGGGGCGTCGGCGGTGGCGGAAAAGTATTATTGTCAAAGCGCACAATGCTGTGGCCGCTATGTGCGGACGGCTGTCGGCATAGGTCATGTACAGACGAGCCATCGCAATTTGTCGACCAGTGTCGGCGTATTGCAAATCGCCGAGCATCAAGGCCGCAATCATGCTTATGGCATATGTCTCGACATCGAGTTCCTCGCCTTTAGCAGTCACGGTGTCGATTCCTTGCATCAGATGCTCCAATTGTTCATCCTTGAGCGGGTGAGATGTCCAGACATATTCGAACAAAGCCTTGATTGCTTCCTCCTTGGGCTTCTGACCGCGATAAGCCGTATCCTCGGGACCGGCAGAAGCCAATGCTGAGACGATATCCGCATCGGCGTCTATGGCTGCGTAATAAGCGGCAATAAGAACTTCAAGACTTTCGCTTCTAAGCTTTCGCAGCCGCACATTATCAAAGTACAGCGAGCTGTGCCCCGGGATGTCTATGGCTCGGCGCAGTCGGTCAAAAAGAGCCCAAGCCTCCAATTGCATACGTCCGAAGACCTTGTCGAGGTCGGGGTCGACAACTCCCTCGGCAAAATAGGAGAGCATATAACCATAATTGGCGATTGCGGTCTTGATGTCCGCGCCCACCTCCCATTGCATCTTTTGCTCGGCCAAGGCATGCATCTGCTCCAGAGCGTTTTTCAAACGTCCGGCAGATATGTCTTCGTTGATATTGCGCAGGCTTTTTATTGTTTCGTTTCTGCTCATTGAAAGAGGTTTTATGGTTTTGTTTTTTTTTAAATTTCGGGTTATGCTCGTATGGCGAAAAATACTTTTCAGCGTCTATGTTTCGATATGCATATTGCCGAGTGTGTCTTGTGCATGTGCCGCGTAGCCATTATAATAATGTAAAAACACGGTATCTGTTTGACACAAGCGCCGATATTACTTATGCAAACTCTATGCCAAGCGCAGTAAGGTGCTTCTTGAGCCATTCGACACGTTCTCGGTCCAATGATTCACCCAAAGGGATAATGTCGTAAGGGCCGGAGGACAGGTAGGCCGCCGCCGAGGTTCCATAAAAATACACACGCCTCACTTTGCACCATTGGATACGGCAATCCTCGGGAATATGGCCGGTGTTCTCAACGGCATAGCGTATCCACAGACCATCATCGTCCATGATTACACGCCGCGGATAGGCCCATTGTACTGCACGTTGTGATGTGGCATAGCTTAGGTATACCATTAGCAATATCGAGGGGTATAGCAGTAAGGCCACCATCAGAGCCACGAAAATGCATACAGGCCACCATGCGGCCGCTATGGCCAGGCCGCCCGGTATTGTTAGCAGCCACCAGTGACGTCCGAGCCATACGGGATAGGCACGACGTACATACGCCGCCGCTCCGGGCGCAAAGAGATCGTTGTCGTCTTTGTTCGGCATCCGAGACTCGGTTTCAGTGGCTTTAGAATCTTTTGAAATGCTATTCATCATGTGGCAAATATACGCCATTTGAGCCGAATGGCCAAATATCGAGAGACCCTCGAAGGGTAGTATACGGAGGTTTGAACCGGGATGAAGTAACCTTCGCACTCGGGTTGAAGGGGATTGAATGTCTTTTCTTTCTTTGGCGAGAGCGAGCAGGCCGCGTCACCCTAAGCGGATGTCGCGGCCTGTATTGTGCTTTGATCGAGAGGAGGATGTGATTATTTGACGCGCTCCACGTAGCTGCCGTCGCTGGTGTTGATGCGCACCTTGTCTCCAACGTTGCAGAACAAGGGCACACGTATCTCGGCGCCGGTTTCCACGGTGGCAGGTTTCAAGGTGTTGGTGGCGGTATCGCCCTTGATGCCGGGCTCAGTGTAGGTAATTTCAAGGACTACAGACTGGGGCATCTCGCAGGTGAGGATGGTGTCCGAAGCGGCGTGTACCATGGCCTCGCAGATGTCGCCTTCTTTGAGAAACTGCACACCCTCGATGCTTTCGCCCGGGATTGCTACTTGCTCAAAAGTCTCGGTGTGCATAAAGTTGTAGCCCATGTCGTCCTTGTACAGGTACTGGTAGGGGCGGCGTTCGATGCGAACTTCGTCCACCTTGACGCCCGAGTTCCAAGTCTTGTCGATGATGCGGCCGGTCTTGACGTTTCTCAGTTTGGTGCGGACAAAAGCCGGGCCTTTGCCGGGCTTTACGTGCAGAAATTCAACGATGAAGAAGTAATTGCCATCGATTTCGAGGCACATACCATTCTTAAAATCAGCTGTTGTTGCCATGTCGTATTATGCTTAGTTGTTTCGTGTTGTATAGTCTTGCTTACAGAGCTCTTCGGGAAACCCTCTATCCGATGTTCGCAATATGCGCGACATATTGAGCCCCCGAAAATGCCTGCAAATTTACGATTTTTTTTGCAAAGCCGAGTGCTCTTCGGCGTATAAAGTCAAAATAAATTTGTGCGTGTGGATATTATTGGCTAATTTTGCGTGCATTTTTGTGGGGGAACTATATCCTCTGCAAAAGCATAAGTACAGACAACATAAGATATAAAGATATAACACTACCAATAACAACGCCAAATGAACGTAACGATAGAAAAAAACTCGGCGGTTTACGGTATCATCAACGTAAACGTTGTAGAAGCCGATTACGCAGATAAGGTCAAGAAAGAACTGCGTACCATCGGAGCCAAACGTGTCATCCCCGGATTTCGTCAGGGTCATGCGCCCATGCCTACTCTTGTCCGAATGTTCGGAAAGCAAGTCAAGAGCGAAGTGCTCAATGATGTGGTATATGATGCTGTCATCACCCATATCCGCGACAACAAGCTGCACGTGCTCGGTGAGCCCCTGCCTTTGGAAAAGAAAGAAATAAATCTCAGCGACAAAGACTATGACTTCCAATATGAAATTGGCTTTGCCCCTGAAATTGACATAACTGTTGATAAAAGCGTTAAGTTGCCCCGGTACGACATAGAAGTGTCCGAGCAGATGTACAAAGACGAAGATGAAGCCCTGCGCAAGCGCTTCGCGAAGCAGGAACCCGGTGAGGTTACAGATGACCGCAGCCTAATCAAAGGTTCGTTGCAACAGCTCAACGCCGATGGTTCTGTCAACGAAAACGAAGGCGCCATTCAGGTGACTAATGCCATAATTGCGCCGTTCACTTTCAAAGATGACAAACAGAAGGCCCTCTTCGTAGACAAGCATGTAAATGATAAGGTTGTATTCAATCCTTATGACAGCTGCAACGGCAACGCCGCCGAGTTGTCTTCCATGCTCAACATAGAAAAGAACATAGCCGGCGATGTTCATAGTGACTTTGTGCTCGCTATCAGCGAAATCATAGTAATGAAAGACGCTGAACACGATCAACCATTCTACGATTCGGTATTCGGCAAGGACAAAGTTCAAGACGAAGCTGCATATGAGGCTGCTGTCAAAGAAGGACTGGCTGTACAATTGGCGCGTAATTCAGAAGAGCTCTTCGATGTGACAGCACGCAACTACTTTGTCGAGAAGTATGGTGATATGGAGCTTCCCACCGAATTCCTCAAGAAATGGCTCGTTGTACGCAATGAAGAACTCACAGCCGAAAACATCGACAAAGAATACGAGCATATGCTTCCCTCGTTAAAATGGCAGCTTATCGAAGAACGTATCGCTAATGTTCTTAATATCGAAATCAAAGAAGACGATGTTATGGAATACGCCAAGTCTGTGGCAAACCGTCAGTTTATTCAGTATGGCATCACCAATATGGACGATGCAACCATTACGGAATACGCCAAACGCCTGCTTAATGACAATAACACTCGTTCGCGCATCGTGGAGGCCACCAGTGAGATGAAACTCTTCAGCACCTTGCGTAACAACGTAACCATCGAAAAAAAGACAGTCTCCTTCGACGAATTCAAAAAAATCGCGGAAGAAACTAAAGCGCTATAATACACAGAAGTCTACCGCATGTTAAATATCGTTAAATCAAGGTTGCTTATTAAACTATCTACAGTTGTCATCGTCATATAGACAAAGACTTCAAAAACATCCTGACAACATAGATACTATATACAGCAATTGAATGCGATAGTAATGTAATAGACTGGCTTTAAGATTAATATCGAGCCTCGGGTCGAGACGATCCGGGGCTCGTGTTTTTTTGATAGTATCAACTTACATATATACTGTATCGCTCTTGGTGACATACAAGCATTTGATTGACCGATTAAAAAAGTTCCGAGAATAATTCCATGTTTTTTTAAGTCCGGAGACAAATTCTTATAAAGCAAAGCTTTATGTGCGTATAAAAAAATATTCCAAAAAAAATTGTCGAAGGTTTGTGTGGCTAAAAAAAAGTGTGTACCTTTGCAGTGCTTTTGCAAGACATGGTGAGCATAGCTCAGTTGGTTAGAGCGTCGGATTGTGGTTCCGAAGGTCGTGGGTTCGACCCCCACTGTTCACCCCAAACAAGACGCCGGTAGACTTCTGCCGGCGTCTTGTGCTATTAAGCAATTACGGCATCTGCATATTGTCATCCGAGATTGAAACTTATGGAGAGATATGTGTCGTAAGCTTGTTTAGTCTTTTTATCCACGTTTACTCACGCTTAGTTTCACATCTCAGCTTCTTTGTCTTCATAAATTATGACTTACGACTTAACAACGCCATTGACGACAGACCGGTGTCACCTGCGTGCAAGACTTGATCAAGCTTTGGTGCGCATCAATGTGCCATCCTTCGCTGACGCAGATCCCATACAATTTCCACGCTCCTTTACCGATAGCCGGGATGTGGAGATTTCGGCGCTATTATGTTCAACCATAGCATGGGGCAACCGCAAGATGATTGTACGCAATTGTCAACGTATGCTTGAGATTATGGATAACGCTCCTTATGACTACGTGCGGTCGAAGTCCTACGAAGACTTGGACGATGCCATCAATATTCATAGGACATTCTTCGGGCGTAATCTCAAGTACTACTTGCGCGGGTTGCAAGCTCTTTATACGCGCTATGGCAGCCTTGAAGCATTTGTAACCGCCTCCAAGGCCGATTGTTCCGAGACTCCTGCATGGTCCTTGGCTGAATCCTTGGTATCATTATTGGCCGAGGCTAATGATGGACTTAGGGATACGCGCTGCATATCCGTAAGTGTTGCTACTCCCCTAAAGCGTCTCAATATGGCCCTGCGGTGGCTGGTACGTGATGACGGCATTGTAGACATCGGGCTGTGGAAAGTACTTAAGCCTTCGCAACTATATATTCCGCTGGATGTCCACGTTGCCGATGTGTCGCGTGCTCTCGGATTGCTTCAACGACGTTCCAATGATCGACGGGCCGTACTCGATTTGACTGCAGAACTGCGTTGCTGGCGTCCGGACGACCCTGTGGCATACGACTTTGCTCTCTTTGGCATCGGGATGGAGCAGTCTATGAATTTGCGGTAAAAGTTTGTGCCCTCCGGTGTTCTTCTATATGTAAGGAACAGACCGGGGACTTCAGTTGAAGCCCCCGGGTGTGTATAGGTATTGATTAAGATAAAAGGTCTTTTGGAAAAGATGTCTATCGATGTTTAATAGTTTTCGGCGCGTAGCTCGAAGAAGCTTTGCGGATGGGCGCATACCGGACATGCGGCAGGTGCTTTGGGCCCGATGACGATGTGTCCGCAGTTGCGGCACACCCATACGCGATCGCCATCACGCGAAAACACAATGCCTTCCTCGATGTTTTGCAGAAGACGGCGGTAGCGCTCTTCATGGAGACGTTCGATATCAGCCACGGCGCGGAAGCGCTTGGCTATGGCAGAGAAACCTTCCTCTTCGGCATCCACGGCCATACGCTCGTACATGTAAGTCCATTCGTAATTCTCGCCGTCGGCAGCATCGCGCAGGTTGGCCATGGTATCCGGCATATCTCCGCCATGCAGCAGTTTGAACCACAGCTTGGCATGTTCTTTCTCGTTGTGGGAAGTTTCCTCAAATATCGCGGCAATTTGCTCGTAACCGTCCTTGCGAGCTTTAGACGCGTAGTATGAGTACTTGGTGTGTGCCTTGGATTCGCCGGCGAAGGCTTCCATAAGGTTCTTCTCTGTCTTTGTCCCTTTAAGGTCTTTCATAATTATAAGATGTATATAGTGTGTATATAGAGTACGTTATGATGCTATGCGCCGTATGTGGTTTCGCTTTCTTCCGACCGGCCGGCGCGGCAATCGGGGCATAGCCCGGTGAACACCAATACCGTGTGTTCAATGTCGAAGCCACCGGGATGGCTGATGGTGTCCATGTCGAATGGGATATCGTACACTTTTCGGCATTGTCGGCACTGAAAATGCGCGTGCGGCTTGTGAAAATAATCGTAGCGGCACTCGCTGCTGTCTCCTGCCACTGTCTCTATAACACCTTTGTCCAGAAAAAGTTTGACCGTGTTATATACGGTCGAACGTGACAGCGTGGGTTGCATGGCGTGTACGTCTTCGTATATGCGGTCGGCCGAAGGGTGACATGTTGTTCCGGTAAGGTATTCCAGAACGGAAAGCCGCTGTGCCGATGGACGAATCCCCGCTTCGGTCAGGATTTCGATAAGTTGTGCGGTAGGAAGTTGCATATGTTCTATTTTTAGATTTATTCCAAATATTAAATCAATGCAAAATTAATCACTTTCATCCAAACAACCAAATATTTTCAAAAAAAGATTGCGCATCTCCCGGCACGAGGGACATGCGCAATCTTTTTTATTGGAAGTAAGTCTTGTTTAGTATAATACTTACAGCTCCGTATTTGTGTTGGCTAAATCCTTGGCTGCATTCTTGCTGCCGTATGTCTCCTTGACATTCCAGACGGCGAGCGAACCCAATAGCAGTAGTATGCCCGAGCTGACAAGCATTAATACGGTATTGGGCGTACCGGTTTCGGTTGGAGCGAAGCAGCCGAGCAACATTCCGCCGAATATGGCTGCAACAATTTGAGGAATGCATATCGTGCAGTTGAACAATCCGAGATATGTACCGATGTGATCTCCTCCGAGGGCATTGGTCAGTATTGTGAAAGGCATAGCCAGCATTGCAGCCCAAGCGCAGCCCATCATGGCATAGCATATGCCCAATATATACTGGTCGGTAACGAAGAATACCGACATAAAGCCTATTGCGCCTATCAGAAGGCTAAGTGAGTAGCCCAGGCGGCGGTTGCGGAACTGGGATAGCACTGCGGCCCATAGCAGCGCTGCTATGGCCTGTATTGCCAGAAGTACGCCGTTCCAGTCGCCGGCGTCTTGGTACTCCTTGGAGGCGGCGTTAAGCACAGTGGATTCTATGGTGGTGATGGTAGAACCATCGTAGGGGATGTCTTCGGTCTGTTCGGCCACGTACTTGTTTGTAGTTTTGTCAAAACTATATATGTGCGCCAGTTGCAGGTGTTCGCCGGCTTTGACTTGCGACAATGCCGAGAATGTGGTTGCCGCCTGATTGACACATACATTCTTACCATCCACCACGATATTATCGCCGGCATCGGCGATGCATCCGTCCTGAGGCGCGACCTTTGCAACGCCTGCAACATAGACTACTTCGCTCTTTGCCACGACAGTGTCACCGGAGGCATTGATGACGGTTGTAGGCGACATCTTGTTTCCGTCTATGATGATACCGCCAAGCGATAGCTTGCCATCGGCCACCACGGGTTTGTCTTGGGCGAGGACATATTTCTCGGTATAAGCCTTGCCATTGATTGATATGCCGTCAACTTTGATGACCGAAGGGGCGTGGAACACGTGGTTGGCAATAGCGTCAGTCGAGTATGACCACATAAATAAGAAGGCAGCCCAGCAGAAGAACTGCACAAGGCCTACGGTCCAGAATACCTTGGGTGCACGAGCAAGCAGGCGGAACATTCCGGGGCCTTTTTTCTTGTTGGCTTGCGCTTTTGCCGGGTCTATGCCATGGTAAGCCGCGTACTGAGCCGGCGGCATCTCTTTGACCTTGGCAAATGTGTATACCACGCAAAGCAGCAGTACTGCCGCTCCTATATAGAATGACCAAGTAACCGTAGCCGGTACCTCGCCGTCGGCAGCGGTATTGGACATAAACATTGCCAGTATTATGGGGCATACATAACCTACAACGCTGCCGGCATTGCACAAGAAAGATTGTATCGAATATGCCAGACCTTTTTGTTTTTCGTTTACGAAATCACCCACGAGCATCTTGAAAGGCTGCATTGCCATGTTTATGGACGTGTCCAAGAACATGAGCATAACCAAGCCGAAGATTATAGCCGAGCTCACCGACAGACCCAGCGACCCGGCGTTGGGCAAGAAGCACATGACGATGATGGCGGCAGCGGCGCCGATGAGCAGGTAGGGTAGGCGACGTCCAAATCGATTCCAAGTGCGGTCGCTGGCGCTGCCGACGATAGGTTGCACTATAAGCCCCATCAGCGGCGGCAAAATCCAAAAGTAACTAAGGTCATGCGGATCGGCACCTATGGTTGAAAAAATTCGGCTCACTTGTGCACTTTGTAGTGCATAGGCAATTTGGACGCCGAAAAATCCGAAACTAAGATTCCATAGCTTCCAGAATCCCAAATCAGGTTTGTTCATAGCGGGTAATATGTAGTTGTTTAAGAATATGTTACTTCACTCAGGCCTCGAGGCCGGACTGCGCCGATAAAAATATGGTGGCGCGTGTCCTGCATATCGGCAGCGGCATTGCCGCTGCTTTGTGCCATTGTGGCAAATAAAGATGATACAATCTCAAAAACGGCAGGTTGACACAGGTGTCATCCCCTCATGAAAGCCTAAGGCTTTTCGGCTGACAAAGTTAGCGATTTTTTGTCAAATGCGAATACAATATTTAAAGAAAAAAAGCGGTAAAATGGATGCTATATCCCCGAAAAGCAGCAATTTTGTATGCGGTACGGGGAATTACTCTATACTGCTCTGCAGACGATTTTTTATGCGAAATTGCATTATCAATTACGAAGGTCGTTATTACGATACTGTATGTTCTGATGAGGTCTACAACTCTAATGCCGAAATCAAGGAGGGCAAAGGCGCGTCTATGACGCTGACCGATGCTGCCGGCAAGGTCATCAAGTCTGAAACCTATACGCGCAAGCCCGGTTGCTCGACTTGGTCGACCGCCATTGGGCGCACTACTCGCAAGGCCGTAGGCCTGGCCATTGCTCGCGCTCGCAACGCCGCAGGGCTTTCGGTTCGCGAACTCGCCGACCGCTGTGGTCTTGATGCCGGCCACCTCTGCCGTATCGAAAACGGACGCATGAATGTGACCATCGACACTGTCGCCAAAATCTGCGAAGCGCTCGGTCTGCGCCTTGAAGCGGTCTCGGCTTTCTGAAACGAAATAAAAACGAAAGCGACCGCGTCTGCTCTTGGCGCGGTCGCGCTTGTCTTTTTGAAATTAAAAAATCGTGATGTATATCTCGGATATTTAATGTATCTTTGCGAAAAAATAGCATCGTATGGATAAAGCAATGGCAAACGCGCAAGTGTATGTGGTGCAGTTTTTCGGCGCACCGCTTCCCGATGAACATCGGCGGAGGTTCTTCCTGTTCTCGTCGCTGGCCGCTATCTATGATAAGTTTTCCGCTGCGCAGGTCGGCTGCTCGCTGGGCAATCTCTACAACCTCCGCGTCTCTGATGGCGTACCTTACAGCGGCAAGCTCTGCATGGTGTGGCGCGAGCCGCTTTATTCCAAACGCCGCAAAACCGATTGAGTGATGAAGCGCATACGGTTGTCAAAAGACGAGAAGCGCGTGCTGCGCCTGATTGCTGCCGGGCAGTGTACGTGTCCTGCGGCGTTTCCTCGGCATGTGTTCAATGCCGTCGTTCGGTCGCTCGACCATATCGGCTTTGTCCGTGCGATGTATGCCGAGGGCGGCGAAGTCGTGGAGGTCAAACCGACCCCCGAAGCGCGGCAATATCTTGCCGAGAACCCCGGCTTGCGCAACCCCGTTGATTGGCGATGGGTCGTTACTTCCGCTATCAGCCTCCTCAGTGCAGCCATTGGCGTCATCGCGATGCTCGTGGCTTGCGGTCGTTAATCGGCATTTAGCTTAACAATCTATTAATTTCAAAAGTATGGAAACCGTATTTGATTACAACATAACCCCCGAAGAATGGGCACAAATGTATACTGGAACAACAAAAGAGTTTTACCTCTCATTCGCCAAAGAAGAAACCGCGAATTACGACCTTGCGGCCCTGTTTTACCTAAGGGGCGATATGAAACGCGCAACAGAATATGCGGAAAAACTTCCACCGGAGGTTAAATATGATTTGTGGCGCACTCTTACGCATCCATAAGACTACAGCAATGTGCGAAAATCTTCTTGGGGGCTTTTTAAGTGTTCTACAATCTTTTGAGCCGTAGCATTATCATATTTTCCTTTCTGTTCGACAAACTTCACCAATTCGCCGTATATGTCTTCGTAGGGCTTCTGTATTATCATATCACTGAAGTGTTTGTATGCCGCTTTCTTGCTGACTTTGATGTGCTTCAAAAGCGTACTGAAGTTCGTAATTGATTGGGAATAGCCATAACCATTTTCCATCACCTTAGTTGCGTGCGTGGCCTTGCCTCCTAACCCTCGGATAAAGCTCGGGTAAGACATACGGGCGCAGAATTGGTTTATAACCTCCATCGCATTTGTCAGTTCAATCGTTTTGCTGTGGACGTTTTTCCATCCGAATGCCGTCGCGTGCCTAATCTCATGCCAAACGCTTTCAAGGGCGTACTCTTGTTTGAATGTTAGCGGTTCTTTCTTCGCAATTGCTTTCATCGCTCCCTTGACTTCGTGCAGTGGATTAAAAACATCCCCCGAAGCCAGTACAAAGTTGTTATTCGTTATGATTATGGTATTGCCTTTCTTGTCGTATGCTCCGGTGGCTTTGTAATAAGAGCGGCTATTGCCCATAAATGCATCTATACTTTTTGAGCGCGTTATTTTAACTGCGACCAAACCGCCGTTAAACAATGAAGGATTGGCTGTGGCAAAATCAGTCAAGGCCGTTTTTACCTCCTTTTCCGTGACAAAGGTCGGCTTTTTGATGCTCAACGCAATTGCGTTGAGGCTGATGGTCTTGATTTCCGTTTGTTCGGCCTTGAGCGTTCCGATGCTATTGATGAAACTTTCGGGAAAAAACTTGGCATTGTCGCGAATGAAGTACGGCACGGATGAGGCGTGTTTGATGCGGTCGCGGCTGTTCTCCACCCAGTTTTTGAATGCTTCGGGGGTATCGGTGACGGCGTTGGCGCTGTCCGTAGACGGCTGCCTGCCGTCAAGGATGCGCTTGGTGTCTCGAGCCATTTCCTCCTCGGTTTTGAGGATGGTGACGGCGCGGCAGCGGCAATGCGGATGCCAGCCCGTGAATTTGAAGTCCTTGGGGTATCGTCCTGCGAGTGTGTCGCAAATGTCCGTGAGCGTGCGCACCGCGTTGGCCTTGGGCGTTCCGTCTGCTCGCATTTGTCCCGGCAAGTCCGAGGTCTTTTCGCCCGGTTGGAGGCGGATGGTGTGGTTGTTGCTCAGCACGATTTCGATGCCGACAACGAAGTCCATTTTTTGCCAGCGCAGGTGGTCGGCGGTGCGATACGCGATATTGGTTTTGGTCGCGGCGAGGCGCCGTGCGTTCATATAGCTGCTTCGGTACACACTGCGTCCCGGGTGGGATGTCGAGGTCAAGTCCCATTTCGATTTCGTTCTCTCAGAAATTATTACTAACTTCGCAGTAACCAAAGAAAGCTCTTATTCGTGTGCGTCAGGCAGTCGTTTGTCTGCACTCGTTTTTCTATGCTCTTTTGCATAAAATAGGATGGAGCACTATTGTGGCCCCAATATACAGATATGTCATAACAGCTAATGGAATCCAACGAACTGCCGCAAGACCCGGCAATATTGATGAGTTATATTAACACCCTTCTACGCGATCGCTATGCCTCGCTTGACGAATTGTGTGAAGATACAGGGATAAATTGCGAGGCACTTGTCGCGTGTCTGGCGCAGGCCGGATTTGAGTATAACGCTTCGCTCAATAAATTCTGGTAAATATGGGTGACGCGCAAACAGAAACGCCGGACTATTTGGTTCAGCTAAACGAGCAGCAGCGGGCTGCTGTCCTCTATACTGAAGGGCCGCAACTGGTCATTGCCGGTGCCGGTTCGGGCAAGACCCGCGTGCTGGCCTACAAGATTGTGCATTTATTGTCCCATGGATACGAGCCGTGGCGTATCATGGCGCTTACGTTCACCAATAAAGCTGCGCGAGAAATGCGCGAACGCATCACCACCCTTGTGGGAGCCAAGGCTGCCTCGCGCATACTTATGGGTACATTTCACTCCGTGTTCGCGCGTATGTTACGCTCCAATGCCAAATTGCTGGGGCTTAATAGAAATTACACTATCTACGATGCCGCTGACAGCCGCAATCTGGTCAAGACCATCATAAAAACCCTGAGCCTTGATGAAAAAGTTTATAAGCCGCAGTCCGTAGCCGCCGTAATATCCAACGCTAAGAACGATATGCTTTCGCCCGAGCAGTATATTGCAGATTCCGGTATACAGCGTATCAATACGGCTCGGAATATGCCGCGTCTGGGCGAAATCTATGCGGCATACTGTGCTCGATGCCGTCGTGCTGATGCCCTCGACTTTGACGACTTGCTATACTATACCAATATTCTGTTGCGTGACCACCCGGATGTGCGACGTCATTATCAAGAATTCTATCGCTACATACTTGTAGATGAGTATCAGGACACCAATTTCGCGCAGCACATGATCATATCACAGCTATGTCCTGATAATCCCGGGTTGTGTATTGTGGGCGATGACGCGCAAAGTATATACTCGTTCCGTGGCGCCAATATAACCAATATTCTCAATCTCCAACGCACATTCCCCACCATTAAGACCTTCAAATTGGAGCGCAATTATCGTTCCAGTCAGAATATCATTAACGCCGCCGGAAGCCTTATATCCAAGAATAAGCAGCAGATACCCAAGAACGTTTATTCAGAAAATGGGGTAGGGACACGTATCGAAGTAGTGCGCAGCTACAGCGACTACGAAGAGAGTTTTTTGGTGACCAACCGGATTTCTCAGCTCAAGATGTCCTCTGGTGACACATACGAAGACTTTGCCATTCTCTATCGCACCAACGCACAAAGCCGTATACTTGAGGAATCACTACGCAAGCGCAACATCCCCTACCGCATTTACGGCGGACTATCTTTCTACCAGCGTAAGGAAGTCAAGGATGCCCTGGCATATTTTCGCTTGGCTATGAACCCCGATGACGAAGAATCTCTGAAACGAGTCATCAATTTCCCGGCACGCGGCATTGGTGATACAACGCTCAAGAAAATTCTTACGGCAGCCGCCGTGAACGATGTGCCTTTATGGGCCGTGGTTAAGGCACCACTCCAATACGGACTTAATATTAACGCCGGTACGCAGCGCCGTCTGCGCGCCTTTGAGGATATCGTCACCGAACTCAATGACATGGTGGCAACCGGCGCCACGGCTGATGCCATATCCGATAGGATGCTAAGTCTGACTCACATGATGGATGAGTATAAATCGGACAATACCCCCGAGAGTATCACCAAGCGAGAGAATCTCGAAGAACTCACCAACGACGTTAAGGTCTTTGTGCAATCCCAGCACGAGCAGGGACTTGGCGAAGGTACCATACCTGAGTATATGGCACAAACATCTTTGGCCACTGATGCCGATACTGCCGAGGCCGATGCGGACACGCCCAAGGTAACGCTTATGACAATACATGCCGCCAAAGGATTGGAGTACGGCAATGTATTTGTGGTGGGCGTGGAAGACGACCTATTGCCATCGATGATGAGCAAAGACTCTCCGGCAGCCATAGAAGAAGAACGACGCCTGCTTTATGTGGCCATTACACGAGCCAAACGCTACTGTATGCTTTCCTATGCCACCTCGCGTTTTCGTAACGGCATAACAGAGTTTACCAAGCCCTCGCCCTTCCTTAAAGACATCGATCCAAAGTACCTGTCCTTCCCCTCAGGATCGGAGATTGTCGAGAACAGCCTGGATCAAACGCGACGTGTTAAGCCGTGGCTCACTCGTAAGCCGCCGATACCCGTCAGGCAGCCACAGGCGTTGGCAAGCACATCAGATGAGTCCACATTCCACGCCTCGCAACTTTCCGTAGGTATGGACATACGACATAGCCGCTTCGGCAAGGGAACAATCACCGAAGTGGACGGCAAAAATCCCGGCGGAGCACGCATAAAAGTACGCTTCGATACAGGCGAAATCAAGATCCTGATGCTGGCATTTGCTCGCTTCACTATCCTTTAAGTATTACTTCATATCGTGTACAGCACACTATTCATCAATAAAGCATTGTCAAGATTAATTCTGCATAGATAATTTTACAGCAATACATTCCAATGACCATAAACCAACTGCCCACTCCTTTCTATATAATTTACGAAGACCGCATACGTCGCAACCTTGATTTGATAGCGGACGTGGCTGCGCGTGCTGATGTCGAGATTATCATGGCCTTTAAGGCCAATGCCTTATGGCGCACCTTCGACATTGTCCGTGAATACGGCTTCGGATGCACTGCAAGCAGCATCAACGAATTGCGTTTGGGGCGTGAATACCTTACCGATAATATTCACGCCTATTCGCCGGCATATACGGACGACACCATTGACGAATATGCACACAACTGCACACATATTACTTTCAATTCGTTGAGCCAATGGGAACGCTATGGAGCGCGTTTGCGTGGTACGGGTGTCAGCGCCGGTCTGCGTGTCAATCCACATTGCTCCGTCATAGATACGGACATATACAATCCGGCACTTCCTGGTAGTCGCTTCGGTGTCAGCGCCTCCGAAATCGGCAATAGTCTTCCCGAAGGCATTGAGGGCCTGCACTTTCATGCGCTGTGCGAATCCACGTCTTACGACTTGGCCAAGGTGCTTGAGGCCTTTGAACACCAATTCGGACATCTGTTGCCGCAAGCCAAATGGGTTAATATGGGGGGCGGCCACCTGATGACACGACAGGGTTATGACACAGGACACCTCATAGAGTTGCTCAAAAGTTTTCGTCGCCGCTATCCGCATTTGCGAGTGATACTTGAGCCGGGCAGTGCCTTTATGTGGCGCACCGGAGACCTTATTAGCAGTGTCGTTGATGTAGTGAGTCATGACGATGTCAATACCGCAATTATGGACGTATCCTTTGCATGTCATATGCCGGACACGCTCGAAATGCCCTATCGGCCTACAGTGAGCGAAAGCGTTTCCGAACAGCCCGGACATACCATCGCATACAGGCTCGGTGGCAATTCGTGTCTCAGCGGCGACTTTGTCGGTGATTGGCACTTTACCAAGCCGCTGTGCCCCGGAATGCGCCTGACATTTGAAGATATGAACCACTACACCAATGTCAAGACCACCATGTTCAACGGCATACATCATCCGGACATAGTCTTATGCGACCGTGACGGCCAATGTCATTACCTGCGTCGTTACACCTATGAAGATTACAAAAGCAGAATGTCATAAACAAATGTATTACAATTGTTTAGGCAATAATAACTTGAGTTATACTATATATTGTCTCAAGTGACTCCGAGCGAGTGTCATTCCGAGACATATGCCACATCTAAACACAACAAAAACAGCCACAATGTTATTTTCAGTCATTATCCCGGTATACAATCGTCCGGACGAAGTCCGCGATCTGCTTGACAGCCTGCGGGCGCAAAAAGCTTGTAACTTCGAAGTAATCATTGTCGAGGACGGCTCAACGATACCATGCAGTCGGCAGTGTGAAGATGCTCGTGCCGCCGGTCTCGATGTCAAGTACTTTCATAAAGACAATGAAGGGCGTTCCATCGCTCGCAACTACGGTATGGAACGCGCCAAGGGAGACTACTTCGTTTTCTTTGACAGCGATTGTGTAATTCCGCCGGAATACTTCGAGACTGTCTCTAAGGTCCTTGCCGAACATCCCACCGACTGCTACGGCGGACCAGATGCCGCCCATTCATCTTTCACTACCACGCAGAAGGCTATAAATTACACTATGACATCCTTCCTTACCACCGGCGGCATACGCGGTGGTAAGCTTGCCCTCGAGAAGTTCACCCCACGCACCTTCAATATGGGCTTTTCGCGCCGGGTCTACGAGACTGTAGGTGGTTTTCGTGAGATGTTTTCCGAAGACATAGATATGAGCAAGCGCATAGCGCGTGCCGGATTTGCAACCTCGCTCATAGCAGATGCCCCCGTGTGGCACAAGCGCCGTGTCGATTTCCGTAAATTTCTGCGACAGGTATACGTCTTCGGGATGTCGCGTATCACTCTCAAGCTGCTTTATCCCGAATCGCTCAAGGTCGTGCACACCCTTCCGGCTGTAGCCGTGCTGTTGGCCGTTGTTATGGTTGTTCTTGCCATCATGGTGTCCCCGTGGTGGCTCCTGCCAATAGGAATATACCTTGTGGCTGTGTATGTTATGGCTCTGGCTGCTACGCACTCGGTAGTAATAGCGGCCAAAGCTGTGCCCGCCGCCATCATTCAGCTCGGCGGCTATGGCACAGGCTTTATACAGGCTTATGTGTCCAAGATTGTGCTACGTCGCGGACGTGATGTTAACCGAGAAATCGAAATGCGCCGTGGAAAATAATACCCCGACCCTATTGATACGCGACCTTCCGTTAGAACGAAAGCCACGCGAAAAGGCCATCGCCCAAGGGTTTGATGCCTTGACAGACGCCGAACTCATGGCCATAATATTCTCCACCGGCATTAAGGGCAAATCAGTGCTTCAACTCTCCGAGGATATCCTTAGAGACAATGACGGCCACTTGTCGATGCTCATGCGGATGACGCCGCAGCAAATTATGGAACGGTACAAGGGTATAGGTCAAGCAAAGGCGGTGACACTATTGGCTGCTTTGCACTTGGGCGAACGTTCGCGTGCCGATTGTGTCGAAAGACAAAAAGAAAAAATATGCACATCCGAATTGGCTTTTCGAAAAATGGCGCCGGTGTTTCTCGGTCTTGACCACGAGGAATTTTGGCTATTGTTGCTTAATAGGGCGCTGATGCCGCTTAAAAGCGTGCGCCTTGGTGTAGGCGGCCTCAGTGCCACGGTCGTCGATGCAAAGGTTGCCGTGCGTGCCGCCCTTGATGCTTATGCTTCGGCTGTTATCATGCTCCACAACCATCCGTCAGGCAATACGATGCCAAGTCCGCAGGACGATGTTATCACACGCAAAATCAATGACGCTATGGCCTTATTTGACATAAAAGTTAATGACCACCTTATTGTAACCGATGGCGACTACTACTCATATCATGATAATGGTCGAGTGATTTAACCATGATATGAAAGCATAGCTTCCATCGGTTAGAAATAGCCGATGATGTGCAATATAGAAGGGGTGAGGATGGCGGTGAAAATGCCATTGAGAGTCAGGCCGAGGCTAGCGAAGGCACCATAGCGATCGCTGACACCGAAGGCGCGTGACGAGCCTACGGCATGAGCAGCAGTCCCCATTGAAAGACCTTGTGCCATAGGGCTGTGTACGTGAGACCAGCGCATTACGCCGAATCCGATGATTCCACCGAAGATGCCTACGCTGACTACTACGGCAGCAGTGAGTGATGGAATGCCTCCCAACGATCCGGTTACCTCCATAGCGATAGGTGTTGTAACGGACTTGGCGGCCAAGGACATAACGATTTCGTGTGATGCTCCGCACAAATCGGCCACTATCACCACAGAGATGATGCCCGATATGCATCCGCCGAGGGCTGATAAGGTGATAGGTAGTAATTGCTTCTTGACGGTAGACAATTGTTTGTACAAAGGTACTCCAAGTGCTACGACGGCCGGTTTGAGCCAGAATTCGATGTACTTGCCATATTGATTGTATGTATCATATGGGATATCATAAGCTGTCAGAAAGACTATGATGAGCGCAATGGTCACCAGAATAGGGCTGAACAAAGAAAAATGCGTCCTTTGCTGGATAATTTGTGCCGATCCGTAGATGACAAAAGTCAGCGCTAAAAGAAAGTACGGATTATTGATGTATTCCATGCCTCTGATATTTACGGACCAACTGGTGTATCCATCCGGTGACAACAATAACGACGACGGTGCTTGCGGCCGATGCCATAATGATGGGAAGTAGCTGAGCCTTGATTATGTCAAGATGCAGCATAAGAGCCACGCCCGGTGGGATAAAGAAAAAACCGAGATTCTTCACCAAGAAATTGGCTATACTCTCGACCCAGCGCAACTTGACCCATTTTAGTTGCAGACAAGCCGTCAACAAAAGCATACCTATGATACTTGACGGCAATTTGATTCCGGTGAGCCACACAACAAACTCGCCGATAGCAAGGAATCCGAAAATGATTCCGCATTGGTAAACCATAACAAATCTTTTTATACTTAAAAACGGCTGCAAATGTACGGCGTTTCCGCCGAACAGCCAAATATGAATATGATAGTGTTGTTGAGATAGCTGGTAATTACCGCAATATTAGGATGTTAATTTCTGAAAACATGGTCTGCAAAGCATAATGAGAACAACGTAACCCATAACATCGAAAACAAATGTCGATTTCGGGCAGGTATTTGACGAGAAATGCGTAAATTTGCGTAGTCAAAGGCAGGGATATTGTCTTGCCTAAATATTTAAACACCATACAAACAACATCCTACCAGCACAATGAAAGCAGACGTACTTCTCGGACTACAATGGGGTGATGAAGGCAAGGGTAAAGTTGTAGATGTGCTCACGCCGCATTACGCTGCGGTGGCACGTTTTCAGGGCGGCCCCAATGCCGGACACACTCTTGAATTCGATGATAAGAAATTTGTATTGCGCTCGATACCCTCCGGTGTATTCCAAAAAGGCACAATCAACGTCATAGGCAACGGCGTCGTTCTCGACCCGGTGCTTTTTGCCGAAGAGGCGCGTGCACTTGAACGCGACGGCGGCGTGGACCTGCATGCATCGCTGCGCCTTTCGCGCAAGATGCACCTGATACTGCCCACCCATCGTCTGCTTGATGCTGCCGGCGAGAATGCGAAGGGCACTGCACGCATAGGTACCACCGGCAAGGGCATAGGTCCTACTTATACGGACAAAGCCGGTCGTAATGGGTTGCGTCTTGGTGATATAGACTACGACTTCGAAGCTAAATATACTCGGCTCAAGGCTACGCACTTGGACCGTCTGGCTCGTATGGGTGCACAAGTGGATGCTGATACGCTTGCTCGGAATGAAAAGGCATGGATGGAGGCTCTCGAGTATATACGCACCTTCGAACGCATAGACAGCGAGTACTATGTCAATGAGGTGCTCGACAACGATGGCGCTGTATTGTGCGAAGGTGCTCAGGGTACGCTCCTTGATGTCGACTTCGGTTCATATCCATTTGTGACATCGAGCAATACCGTGTGCGCCGGTGCATGTACCGGATTGGGTATATCCCCAAGACGGATAGGCGAGGTCTTCGGAATTTTCAAGGCTTATTGTACGCGCGTGGGTAGCGGTCCATTCCCCACTGAGTTGCATGATGACGTTGGGCGTGAGATGCGTGACCGTGGTCATGAGTACGGGGCTGTCACCGGACGTGAGCGTCGTTGTGGATGGCTCGACTTGGTTGCTCTGCGCTATTCGGTAATGCTCAACGGCGTGACACAGCTCATAATGATGAAGAGCGATGTCCTCGACACCTTCGATAGAATAAAAGTTTGCACCGCATATACTATAAACGGAAGGACAACTACATATTTCCCTTTTGATGTCAATGATGCACCTATCGAACCGCAATATACAGTCTTCGATGGCTGGAAATACGACCTTACGTCCATACGCGATGAAGCATCGCTGCCCCAAGCCTTCAAAGACTATATAGGCTTTATCGAGAAATATGTGGGAGTGGGCATCACCGTGCTCTCTGTAGGTCCGGACCGCACGCAAACAATTTTCCGTGCAGGCTTCAGCCCGGCACAGAATGCTAAAGGTTGACCCTCGCCCTGACTTAGATATCGAGTTACAAGATACAGACCTGCCAAAAATGTTGATAAATCATATTACCAACCACACACATTAAATTACCATGGCTAGAATCAAACCATTCAAAGGCGTCCGTCCTCCGCGCGAGTATGTGGAGAAGGTCGCATCGCGTCCTTATGACGTGCTCAATTCCGAAGAAGCCCGCATCGAAGCTAAAGGCAATCCGATGTCGCTATACCATATCATCAAGCCTGAAATAGACTTTGCTCCAGGCACTGACGAACATGACCCCAAGGTCTATGAACGTGCTGTGCAGAACTTCAAGGACTTCCGCCAGCGCGGATGGCTGATGCAGGACCCGGAGGAAAAATACTACCTATATGCCCAAACCATGAATGGCCGTACACAATATGGATTTGTTGTGGCTGCCAATGTGGATGATTACCTCAATGGTGTTATTAAGAAACACGAACTGACACGCCGCGACAAAGAGGAAGACCGAATGAAGCATGTTCGCGCCCAAAATGCCAATATTGAGCCCGTGTTCTTTGCCTTTGAAGACAACGATGTGCTCAACGACATCATCAAGCGCGTATCCGCCACAGAACCGGAATATGATTTCGTAGCCAATGACGGCTTCGGACACCACTTCTGGGTTATAGACGATAAGGCAACCATAGATACAATTACGGCCGAGTTTGCCAAGATGCCGGCATTATATATTGCCGACGGACATCATCGTACGGCTGCTGCTGCACTTGTAGGGCATGAAAAAGCCAAGGCCAATCCTAATCATACGGGCGACGAAGAGTACAACTTCTTTCTTGCCGTAGCCTTCCCTGCATCTCAGCTCAAGATTATTGACTACAACCGCGTGGTTCGCGACCTCAACGGGCTGACTCCCGAACAATTCCTGGGTCGATTGGCTGAGAACTTTGATGTCAAAGATATGGGCACAGAGGAATATCGTCCCAATGCGTTACATAACTTCTCGCTGTACCTTAGCGGACACTGGTACTCGCTTACTGCACGCCCCGGCACCTACAAGCCCGATGATCCCATAGGCGTGCTTGATGTGACCGTTTCCAGCGACCTTATACTGCGTGATATTCTGGGTATTACAGACTTGCGCAGCGACAAGCGCATAGATTTTGTAGGGGGTATACGTGGTTTGTCCGAGTTGAAGCGCCGCGTCGATTCGGGTGAAATGGCTATGGCCCTGGCGCTGTATCCCGTGTCGATGACGCAGCTGATGACTATTGCCGATACAGGGAACATAATGCCGCCCAAGACAACATGGTTCGAGCCCAAACTTCGCTCCGGTCTTGTAATACACCTTCTTGACTGATAACATCTTGGTAGGGCAGGTGTGCGGCATGTACACCTGCCCTACCGCTATCCACAACATATGGCAAAATGGCATTTGGAACGATAAATAAAAAAATCACAACTATCGTGTGTGTGGTGCTGTTGTTGTCTGTAGCGATGGCAGCACAGACATACACGCGTAAGTATAACGAATACTATCAGCGAACTGAGTACTATGATGCTCATGGAAAGATGATTGGGTATTCAAAGGTAAATCGATACTATAATCGTACTGAATACTATGATGCCAATGGGCATCTACAACGCACCGAGAAGTACAATGACTTCTACGACCGCACAGAAACTCGCGATGCTTCAGGTAAACTTGAAAGCACACGTAAGAACAACGAGTACTACGGTCGTGAAGAAACTCGTGATTCAACAGGTCGCCTTATAGGTTATCGCAAATGGAACGATTACTTGAAGCGTTATGATGTTTATGACGAAAAAGGACAGCTTGTTGGCTACGAAAAATGGAATGAATACTATAAACGTTGGGAATACCACGCTAAATAAAATCAGGATTACAGATAGATATTAAAAAATTACTTTAAATTCGACACACGACAATGTACGAATCCAAGGAATTAGCTGAAAAGATTTGTGGTGGATATATACTCAATGAGACTGAGGCGTATGCCTTGCTTGATATGCCACCCGAAGAGTTGCGTCGGGCTGCGCTACAGGTCAGTCGGCAGATGATGCCGCGCAAGTTTGACAGCTGTTCCATTATCAATGCTCGTTCGGGTCATTGCAGTGAAAACTGCAAATGGTGTGCACAATCGGCACACTTTGCCACCGGATGTCAAAATTACGATGTGGTGGATCATGACGAATGCCTGCGCGAGGCGCGATATAACCACGAGCGAGGCATCGCACGCTTTTCGCTTGTAGGTAGTGGTCGTGCTGTGCGTGGAGAGGCCTTCGGCAAGGTTTGCGCCATGCTTCGCGAGATACATGAAACGGTAGGCATCAAGACATGCGCATCACTGGGGTTGCTTGACCGCGAGAGCCTGCGCGAATTGCGCCGTAGCGGTGTTACTCGCTATCATTGCAACCTTGAGACGGCTCCTTCGTTCTTTGGAACATTGTGTACAACGCACACCATCGAAGATAAAATACATACCATAGAAATGGCTCGTGAAGAAGGTCTTGAAGTGTGTAGCGGCGGAATTATCGGAATGGGCGAGACACCGCGACAGCGTGTCGAGTTTGCGTTGACATTACGTCGCATAGACCCTGTATCCATACCGGTCAACGTGTTGTGTCCCATACCGGGCACGCCGTTGGAGAATATACCCGCCATAGCCGAGGATGAGATTATAGACACCATAGCAATGATACGTCTGATACATCCCAAGGCTCACATTCGCTTTGCCGGCGGACGTGCGCGTCTCAGCCCGGAGAGCCAGGTATTAGCCATGCGTATAGGAGCCAATGGTGCCATTATGGGAGATATGCTTACCACAGTCGGCAGTACCATCGTTAATGACCGCGACCTCATAGCCAAGGCCGGATACGAATTCTAAGCGCAATTCACAAAAAAAATACGATCGGACGATTCTTTGCTATTAAAACCAATATCGGTTTATGCCTTGAAGCTCTTAAGTCCTATTATTGATATGTATAAAAACGACACAACAGAACACGCCATAGACGCCGGAGACTATGTGCGGCCTACTGCTGCGATACGGCGTCTTGTGCGATCTTTGGACACGCCGGTACATCGGCGTCAAGAGGGCGCCTTTGTGGCCGAGGGAGACAAGTGCGTACGTGACACCTTTGAAGCCTTTTACTGCCGCATTCTTATTGGACGACGTCAGTGGCTTGAGGAACACCGTGATATGTGTATCCGAGCCGATGCTGTGTATTGTGCCGATCGTGCTGATATGGAGCGGATGTCACTTCTGAAAAGTCCGCGTGAGGTTATTGCTGTATACAATATCCCGGATAATACGCCACTTCCCGACTCTGTGGGCCTTGTTGTTGCGCTCGATCATATCCAGGATCCGGGTAACCTTGGCACAATCATTAGAATGTGCGATTGGATGGGGGTACGTGATATTATAGCATCACAGGGTACTGTCGATGTTTTCAGTCCTAAGGTCGTTCAAGCTACCATGGGGTCCATTGCGCGCGTGCGCGTACATTATTCAGAACTTGTGCCGCAATTACGTCAACTTTCGGATGCAGGAATACCGGTGTATGGTACGGCTATGGATGGTGAATCTATATATAAAGCCGAACTGCCTGCAAATGCGGTAATTGTAATGGGTAACGAGGGGCGCGGGATGTCCGAGGATGTCCGTGCTTGTCTCACCGACAGCATCTCGATACCACCATATCCTGGCGATACACCTACAGCCGAAAGCCTCAATGTGGCCGTGGCCGCCTCTGTTATTATTGCCGAATGGAGACGCCGTATGCGTTGACGAGGGAAGAACGTTTATTAAAATACGCTCTTGTCAAAAGCGTGAATTACATCAACATTGTGTCTCGGTAGACAAGAGATTTAGGTCTATAATCAATATAATACGAAAGATTTAGCTTATGGCAAAGACCAAATATAAAAGCGTATGGATGTGCAATAATTGCGGAGCCACTTTTCCAAAATGGGAGGGGCGCTGTAGTGAATGCGGCGAATGGAACACTATGGTGGAGCAACGCGTGAGTACATCGGCTCGCGCCGATCGCGGACTTACGGGCACTGAAGGTGCGCGCCCGGTAGCAGTATCGGACATCACCGCAGGCTCGGAAAGCCGAATACCTATGCCAAGCCGAGAGCTAAACAGAGTACTTGGCGGCGGACTTGTAACCGGTTCGATGGTGCTTATAGGCGGCGAACCGGGCATAGGTAAGTCCACGCTTGTTTTGCAAAACATTCTGGCCATAAAATCCAAAACGGTTCTTTATGTTTCGGGAGAAGAGAGTGCTTCTCAAATCAAAATGCGAGCCGACCGTATAGGCCGAGGCAGCGACAACGTATTGATTGTATGCGAGACGCTTTTAGAACGCATTATGCGGCACGTCGAAGATATCAATCCCGGTATACTTATCATAGACTCAATACAGACCATATACAGCGAAGCGCTTGAATCATCGGCCGGTAGTGTCAGTCAGGTGCGCGAATGCGCTGCCCGGCTGTTGCAATACGCCAAGACTACGTCCACGCCTGTCATTTTGATAGGTCATATTACCAAAGAAGGTTCTCTTGCCGGGCCTAAGGTGTTGGAACACATTGTGGATGCCGTGCTACAGTTCGAGGGCGACAGCAAGTATATGTATAGGATTTTGCGTGCCATCAAGAACCGTTTTGGGAGTACCAACGAATTAGGCATATATGAAATGTGTCAACGTGGCTTGCGCGAGGTCATGGACCCATCGCAAGTGCTGATGACGCGCGGAGATACATCGCTTTCAGGAGTATCTATAGGCGTGACTTTGGAAGGTATACGACCCTTCCTTATCGAATGTCAGGCTTTGGTGAGTACAGCTGCATACGGTACGCCGCAACGTTCGGTGACAGGTTTTGACGGTAAACGAATGAATATGCTCTTGGCTGTACTTGAGAAACGTGTTGGTTTTAAGCTCGCAGCCAAAGATGTGTTTCTCAACATCACCGGAGGATTGCGAGTAAATGACCCGGCACTTGATTTGGCTGTCATCAGCGCCATACTTTCCAGCAATGTCGATATGGCTGTTCCGGACGGCTGGTGCATGACCGGAGAGGTCGGCTTGTCGGGTGAAATACGGCCGGTAACGCGCTTGCAACAACGTATCCTTGAGGCTGAGAAACTTGGAATGACACATATCCTTGTGCCGGCCAACAACCTCAAGGGAGTCGAGACCGAAGGCCTTAGTATTAAGATTCATGAGGTATCCAAAGTTGAAGAGGCCTTCCGAGCACTATTTGCTTAGAGATTTCCACCCGGTATAGATGCTTGTCTTCCGTCAGATGTTAAATAGAACGTCCGGGTATCATAACGTGAATGGCTAAGGGAAAACGAAACATGGCGAGACGTGCATCCTCTGATTGTCTCGCCATGTTTGTACACTTGAGTAATGTCTTGTTTACTATTCTCCCTTTTGCATTTCGTCCGGCATAGTGATGTTGCCTTCGAAGAGAACTGCTGTGATTTCGTTATTATCGGTTACAAAGCATACCAAACGTTTAAGCTTTTGGGATGTGGGGTCGTCAGAGGGTTCAGCGTATATTTCGATATGGCTGTTTTCGTCATCAGTATTGACTACAGGCTGAATATCAAGGGCGCTTATGCCGCTGTTCAGACGCTTGGTAATTGCATCGTGCGTCTCGGCGATATTGCTGTAAATGATTTCTACCGACGTGAGTTCGCCCATTTCGTCAAACTTTGAATTCTTTAGGAAATCGAACTTGTCTGTTTGTTCTTTGATGTCTTTGAGTTGATCGCCTTCAAGATAGATGTTGATGGTCATTACGCTGTCATTACGCTGTTCCGGTTGTATGTCTGCGAAGATTTGTTCGGCATTGACGGTAAAGGTAGAGCCTATCAGTAGGATGGCAAGTGCACTAAGAAAACGTTTAGCTTTCATTGTTGTAAGTTTATGTGTTTTGATTATTATGTTTCCTATATGTATGACGCGAAAAGACTCGCTTTGTGACATGTCACGATGAAAAATAATGAAAGTAGAGAGTGTATAGTCCGCATTAAACAGCCACGACACGTCTGCTGGATAGCAGGTGTGCCGGGCCGGGAAGAGTAAGTCACTCGTAGTGTTGCATATCAATTGTTATCATCGTCATCGTTTTGATTGTCCATAGCTTGACTGACAGCTGCACCAAAATTGATTTTTCCGGTGAGTACCACACAGTTTATTTCATCACCTTCGTCATTATATATGAGCGCAGTAGTGACTATGTCGGGGTCGGAGGGGTCGGGAAGGCCATAGATTGTAACACCTTGTTCGCCATCTTCCGAGTTCTCGACGAGTACCTGTAGGTTGAGAGATTTGATGATTGCTTGGCATTTGGAGCGAATTGATTTGAGGTTAGCCCCTTCTTCACAGTTAAGAACTTCCACCGAGTTGATGGTGCTGCCTTTGAGAATAGCCGCCATGTTTACATCATCCGAGTTGACGGCTTCAAAAGCTTTGGTTCCCAGCATCTTCATAAGAGCTTGAGATACATAGACCTTTTGGACGCCTTTGCCGGAGGGGATATCTGCGAATACGCGTTGTTGTGCGCATGCCATTGTTGTGCCAATGATAGCGATGGCGAGGAAAAAAGCAAGATTTTTTAGTTTCATCGTTGTATGTTTTTATATGTTAGTGTTTGTAATGTCAGTTATGATATGTGTTAGTCAGTGCTTAAGTCGGTGGCTATGCGTCACAGTCCGCTGATGCTATTATTGATGATTTTGGCCACAGCTTTAACGCTTGAACGGTTGATTTGCTCGGTCAGTCTGTCAGCATTACGTATGGCCTTCTCGGTTGCTTTGCCTGTTGAGTTTAGACTCCGAGAAAGCAGAGCGGCTACTTCGAGTTGAATGCGTTCCGCCTCGGCAGGGTCGGAAACTTCGTGGTAGTCATCATAGGCCATAGCTGCCTGGGCATATTGGGGCTTTGCAGGCATAGCTGTTGGCACTTCAGAAGGTGTGTCGCTTTCGGCTTTTTCGATGTCTGATGGTGTGACAGTCTGTGCTTCGCATGAGGTTTTTTGCGGCTGTTGTACTGCGTTGGCGTATGTGTTACCTATTGTTGGAGTCAGTTCATTTTTTTCCGACAGACCCAGGACCATGGCAATGCAAGCGCAGGCAGCGGCAGATGCGGCGGTGCACCAAAAGGCGTGGCGGCGTTTGCGTGCCTTTTCGGCAATTATTGCGCCATTTACTTGAGCCATGAGGTCAGAGGGAATGTCTTCCGACATCGATTGCGACTTTTCTGTGGGAAGGGCAAAGACGGCGGCATCGGCTCTCAGATCTTCGGGAATGTATTCTGACGTGGTAAAGTACAGTGTCAAAGCATCTTCGTCGGCGGCTGTTGCCGTCCCGTCATACCATCTGTCGAGCAGTACGCGGACCGTAGTTTCGTCTATGATATCTGCTTTAGTTTTCATGTTTTATGTTTTTAGAGAGATTGCATTTGTACTATGATGTTGCGGAGTTGGCGACGTGCGCGTGAAGTAACTTGGCGGACGTTTGCCTCTGAAGTGTGTAGCTCGGCAGCCATTTGGCCATAGCTGCGGCCTTGTAGGCTCCATTGTATAATAAGACGAGAGCGGCGCTCCAGTTGTTCTATCGCCTTTTGAAGTAGGCCGGCTGTATCTTCGGTATCTGTTTCGTCGTCCGCCTTACTTTCGGCGATGGATGCCAAAGGCTCATCGCCGGCGTCCAAAGGGCGTGAACGGATGACATCAAGGCAATGGTTGCGAATGGACACCGCACAGAAAGCTCCGGGATTGGCCGGTACCGTGATTTCGGAGCAGTGTTCCCACAAACGTCGACATACATCCTGGACGGCATCCTGTGCCTCGTCCTCGTTTCCGAGAATGCGACGGGCCACTGCCAGCATGCTGCTGTAGCAGCCCAGGATGTTATCTTTGTATTGTTGTGCAGTCATTGTGATTATGGTTACTGTTCACTATTATGACGTAAGAAGACGCCGTTTGTGACAGCGTTGGATGTTTTTTTTCGAAAAAAAAGATGGATATGGCAGATAAGCGCAAACGGCTATTATTTGCAGTCACACTGATAGATGCGCACGTCATGTGCGTAGCCGCGATAGTAGCGCCATGCATGCAAACATCCGCCCAAACGGTATCCCGCGGCTTCGAAAAGGCGGCATGAAGGCTCGTTGTCAGCAGCGACTTCGGCTGCGAGGTGAGCTATGGCCAAATGATCGTAGGCGTATTGACTGATTTGTCGTAGTGTCTCGCGGGCGTATCCGCGGCCTCGCCATTGTGGTGCAATGTATATTCCGACCCACGCGCGACGATTTGCTGCATCAATGTCATAGAGGTCTACAGTACCTACAGGGATTCCATCGGCAAGACATGCCATCATGCGTAGTTGGGTGCCTCCATACAGGCTTCCGTCATAGCTATGAATATACTGCCAAATCTGGTAGCGTGATGCAGGCGTCATATTTTGACGGCTGTACCATTCGGACACGTCGTTTTCCCACAGGTATATTGTGTCAACGTCTTCCGGTTCGAGGGCACGTAGTGTCAGCAGGTCAGATGTGTCAGTTTGTGTCATATTGTGTCAGAATTGAGGGTCACCCACAGGGATACGTCCGGCAAGCGATCGAGCTAAAGTAGCTTCATCGGTGTATTCGATGTCGCCGCCTACCGAGAGACCGCGTGCCAATTGTGTCACCTTGGCAGGAGTCCCGGCCAGTCTCCTATATATATAATAATTGGTTGTTTCGCCTTCCATAGTAGGACTGAGTGCAAGTATGACCTCGTGAGTGTTCTCGTCTCTGACACGCTGTACCAGAGAGTCAATTTCCAATAAATCAGGTCCTACGCCATCAATGGGCGAGATGACACCTCCCAGCACATGATATAGTCCGTGGTATTGGGCCGTACGTTCGAAAGCGAGGACGTCGCGGATGTTTTCGACGACGCATATCGTTGAAGTGTCACGCAACGGATTTGCACATATAGGGCATATGTCGGTTTCTGAAATGTTATGACAGCGCCTGCAGTAGCGTATGCCATCGCGCATAGATGTCAACGCATCTGCCAAGCGGTGGGCTAATGACGGGTCTTGTCGTAATATATACAAGGATAGCCGTAACGCGGTTTTACGGCCTATGCCGGGTAGGCGTGATATTTGATTGACGGCTTCGTCCAAAAGCGGTGAGGCGTATTCTTGTTGCATCGTAAACTGTCTCGGTCAGTGTATATGTGCAGTTGGCACATAATTTGTAATATTTAAATTGGTATGCAAATTTAAGCATAATTCCCCAACCTTCGTGGGCTGGGAGATGTTGAAATGACACACACCGAAAAAAAAGAAAAACAAACCATGACAATGAAACGGTTCAATGCAGATACATTTGGAAGAGGCAGGGCATCCCGCAGGGGCGACAAGAGTATGCTTGGCGCCGGAGCAATGCTTGTGGCGCATCCACAGCTTACACAGAGCTGCTTCAATCATGCGGTCATAGTCCTGCTGGACTATGGGTGCGATTCCGGAGCCATGGGATGTGTGCTCAATTACAGCACCAACTTCGGTCTTAATGACATATTGGAAAATGTTCGATACGAAGGCGTGTCGGTATTTGGCGGAGGTCCAGTAGGTTTGGACAGGCTGTTTTTCTTGCATACGCTTGGTGAGGACATCTTGCCCGGAGCAAATGTCGTGACTCCCGGATTGTGGGTCGGCGGCGATTTTGATGCTGTCGCAGATTACGTCAATGCGGGGTACACAACTGAAGGCGAATTGCGCTTCTTCCTTGGATACTCCGGATGGGAGGCAGGGCAACTCGAAGACGAGATAGACGAGGGTACGTGGGCAACCTTGCGTATGCCTGACGACCCGTCGGAATTGCTGCGAGGCGATGGCGATGCCGTTTGGCACAATGCTGTGCGCGCTCTCGGCAAGGAGTATCGTGACTGGCAATTGTACCCACGCAATATTCATTCAAACTAAGCATAGCAACCAATAACAACAAAACAGATAATAAATAAAACAACTAATATAAATTATGAACTTTAATAATTTTACCATCAAGTCACAGGAAGCCATTCAGAAGGCTGTTGAGATTACTCGTTCGTCGGGTGCTCAGGCCATCGAACCTGTGCATCTCCTCAAAGCCATTATTGAGGAAGGCGACTCGTTGGTCAAATTTATCTTTCAGAAGCTCGGCGCCAATCTTCAGCAGGTAGTGCGTCAGGTAGATGAAGCCATTGCCAACGAGCCAAAAGTAAGCGGCGGAGAGCCGTATCTGAGTCACAGCACTAATGATGTGATGCAAAAGGCTTTGGATATAGCCAAGTCCGATGGTGATGAATATGTCACGCTTGAGGCCATGCTCAGCGCCATTTTTGAGATCAATTCATCGGCAGCCACTATACTCAAGGATGCAGGCATTACTGCCAGAGAGCTGAAAGCCGCCATCACCGAATTGCGCAAAGGCAAGAAAGCTACAGACCAAGGAGCTGAAGAACAATACAACGCCCTGTCCAAGTACGCCATTAACCTGTGCGAGCGTGCTCGCGAAGGCAAGCTTGATCCGGTCATCGGACGAGACGAAGAAATACGTCGAGTACTTCAGATTTTGAGTCGTCGTACTAAGAACAATCCTATGCTTATAGGTGAACCCGGTACCGGTAAAACGGCCATAGCCGAAGGCCTTGCACAGCGCATCGTACGCGGCGACGTTCCCGAGAACCTCCGCTCCAAGCAGATATTCTCGTTGGATATGGGTGCATTGGTGGCCGGAGCCAAGTACAAGGGCGAGTTTGAAGAACGTCTTAAAGCCATCGTTAACGAAGTCACTCAGAGTGACGGCGAGATAATCCTTTTTATCGATGAAATTCATACGCTGGTAGGTGCCGGCAAGGGTGAGGGCGCTATGGATGCTGCCAATATTCTCAAACCGGCATTGGCACGTGGCGAGCTCCGCAGTATCGGTGCCACAACTTTGGACGAATACCAGAAGTATTTCGAAAAAGACAAGGCTCTTGAACGTCGTTTCCAAAAAGTAATGGTTGACGAGCCTGACGAGGCCAGCGCCATAGCCATCCTTCGAGGTTTGAAGGAACGGTACGAGAATCACCACCATGTACGTATCCGTGACGAAGCCGTTGTGGCTGCCGTGCAGCTGAGCGAGCGATATATCACCGATAGATTCTTGCCGGACAAGGCTATTGACCTTATGGATGAGGCTGCTTCTAAGCTTAAGTTGGAAATAGACTCCGAACCGCAGGCTTTGGATGATATCAAACGTCAGATTGCCCAAAAGGAAATCGAACGAGAGGCCATAAAGCGTGAGGGAGATGAGGCTCGTGTTAAGGACATCGAAAAAGACTTGGCATCCATGCGCGAGCAGCAGAGCCAGATTGCGGCTCAGTGGAAGTCCGAAAAAGACCTGATAGACCGCATACAGCAGAACAAGGTTGATATCGAGCAGCTCAACTTTGACGCCGAACGCGCCGAACGAGAGGGTGACTATGCACGTGTGGCTGAGATACGCTACGGAACTATCAAACAAAAAGAAGACGAGAATGTGAGCATTCAGGCTCAGTTGAAGGCCATGCAGGGTGAGAAAGCTCTCATTAAGGAGGAGGTTGATGCCGACGACATCGCCGATGTTGTAAGCCGTTGGACCGGAATTCCTGTAAGCAAGATGGTACAGAGCGAACGTACCAAATTGCTGCTGCTTGAAGACGAGCTTCACAAACGCGTAGTAGGACAGGATGCTGCTATAAGCGCCGTGGCAGATGCCGTGCGCCGTAGCCGTGCAGGTCTTAGCGACCCCAAACGACCTATCGGTTCGTTCATCTTCTTAGGTACTACCGGCGTTGGCAAAACCGAATTGGCAAAGGCTTTGGCCGACTACCTCTTCGATGACGAAAATATGATGACTCGTATTGATATGTCAGAGTATCAGGAGAAGCATTCTGTGAGCCGTTTGGTCGGAGCGCCTCCGGGATACGTAGGCTACGATGAGGGTGGTCAACTGACCGAGGCAGTGCGTAGCAAACCATATTCTGTTGTCTTGTTCGATGAAATTGAAAAGGCTCATCCGGATGTGTTCAACATCTTGTTGCAGGTGCTTGACGATGGTCGTCTGACTGACAATAAGGGTCGTGTAGTCAATTTCAAGAACACCATTATCATCATGACCTCGAATATGGGTTCGGCTTTGATTCGCGACAACTTTGCCAAGATGACTGATGCCAATCGTGAGCAGACCATCGAGACCACAAAGGCTCAGGTATTGGAGATGCTTAAAGAGAACATTCGTCCCGAATTCCTGAATCGTATAGACGAAATTATCATGTTTACGCCGCTTGATCGTAAGGAAATCGAGCAGATTGTCGAACTGCAAATGAAGTCTATTCAAAAGATGCTTGCACCCAACGGAATCACCTTGGAATACACACCAAAGGCCATATCGCTTCTTGCCGATGAAGGCTTTGACCCCGAATTCGGTGCACGACCTGTCAAGCGAGTCATACATCGTCAGATACTTAACCGTTTGAGCAAGGATATCTTGGCTCAGAAGGTGGACAAGGAACGTCCGATTGTTATAGACGTGGATGCCGATGGCGAATTAAGCTTTCGAAACTGATAATCCTCTCTGAACCGAGAACGGACAATGCGGACGGACAATTTTGTGTCGAAAGTTATAGTCTGAGGGATTATTTGACAGACAATAAAGTAGCGGGAATGCATACTCGAAATGAGTTGGCGTTCCCGCTTTTTATATTGCATCGGACATGTCAATATTTGTGGCAAGAGTCATGTAACGGGCATCCGGCACAAGCATCAGTCCCATAGCATTTGGTAGACGTATGTTTAGCGTTGTTGTCCTTGCCATGACGGCACGAAGAACATGAATCTTTGTGTCGGAAGCTTCGTACCATGTTCATCACTAGGATTATTATGGCGGTTACTACTATGATTAGGACTACTATGTCTTGCCAGGTCATTTGGTCTCGTTGGCTTTATCCAGTATTGCAGCCAGTTGTGCAGGAGAGAGTGTTGCCGGATACTGAGCGAATGGCAGTATAAAGCTGCACCCTTCGGCATAGCGACTGCATCCGTAGGCTGTACGTCCTTTGAGCAGATGGCCTTTAAGACATTTGGGGCAGACAATCTGTTCTATTGACGTTGGTGCAGGCTGTGTGGTTTTTGTCGTTTTTTTTGCTGTTGTATTCTTTGGCTTGGCGCTTTCTTTTGGAGATGTACGCGTTTTCCGGGTCTTGACCGGAGCCTTTTCGATGGTAATGTGATTGCCGCTGTTGTCCGAAAGGACGGTGATAACTATATCATTGACCTGTGTCTTTAGGTCGTTGACAAATTCGACTGCGCTGAACTCGCCACGTTCAATCATACGAAGACGGTTTTCCCAGATGCCGGTAAGTTTGGCGCTTTTTAGCAGCGGATCCTTAATTGTATCTATAAGTGCAATTCCGGTGCTTGTAGGTGCCAGCGTTTTGCCACGTAATCTCTTTATGTATTGGCGTTTGAAAAGTGTTTCAATGATGGCCGAACGCGTAGATGGACGCCCTATGCCGTTAGCCTTCATGGCTTCGCGGAGTGTTTCGTCTTCGATGTTTTTGCCGGCGCTTTCCATTGCGCGTAGCAAGGTGCCTTCGGTAAAAGGTTTGGGCGGTTGTGTCGTTTTCTTATTTACAAATGGGGCGTGCGGTCCGCTTTCGCCCACGGCGAAAGCCGGTAGTGTTTTGTTGTCGGACTCTTCCTCGGCATCTTCGCTGTCCTGTATCTCGGCAGCAGTTCCGGCTTGGGTTTTGTCTTTGGTAGGGAAGAGTGCTTTCCAGCCTTGTTCGAGTATTACACGACCGTTGGCTTTGAATTTGTGTTTACCCGCATGAGCATTGACCGTAGTTTGTTCGAATACGCAGTCCGGATAGAAAGCTGCGATAAAGCGCAATGCTATTAGGTGGTACATCAGTCGTTCGTCACCCACGAGAGCTTTCGGAGATTGTCCGGTGGGGATAATGGCGTGGTGATCGGTGACTTTCGAATTGTCAAAGATTCGCTTGCTCTTGGGTATCTTGCGCGCCAACACCTGTGCTGTAATATTGGCGTATGGTGTCATCTGACGCAGTATATCAGGTATTTTAGCGTGCAAATCTTCACTAAGGTACGTGGTGTCTACACGTGGATATGTTGTTACTTTTTTTTCGTACAGTGACTGTATGAGTTGGAGTGTGCGGTCGGCCGACCATCCCCATTTTTTGTTACATTCGACTTGTAGTGAGGTGAGATCGAATAGTTTTTTTGGCGCTTCGCGTCCTGTCTTCTTGGCAATACTATCGATTGTCAATGGAATGTTCCGAATGGCTTCGGCTTCGACATTGGCGGCTTCGGCGTTGTCAAATCGATTGCCTGTGGATGTAAATACTGTGTTGCGATAATGAGTTGCCAATTCCCACGAGTCGGTAGGTTTGAAATTATCTATGGCACGTTGGCGTTCGACGATAATGGCGAGTGTCGGAGTTTGCACGCGGCCTATGGACAAAACATTGCGGTTGTTTCGGTCGCTATACTTAAGCGTATATAGCCGTGTAGCGTTCATGCCCAGCAGCCAGTCGCCTATGGCTCTGGATAGTCCGGCATAATACAAGTTGTCGAAATCCGACTGAGGGCGCAGATGGGCAAATCCGTCACGTATGGCTTCGTCTGTCAGTGATGAAATCCACAGGCGTTGCACGGGACATTTAACGGTGGCTTTCTGCATAACCCAGCGTTGTATCAGTTCGCCTTCTTGACCGGCGTCACCGCAGTTGATGATGCTGTCTGCTTTAGAAAACAGCGTGGCGATGACCTTGAATTGTTTTTCGATGCCTCTGTCTGCAATAAGTTTTATGCCAAAGCGCGAGGGAACCATGGGCAGAGATGAGAGACTCCACCGCTTCCACATATCTGTATAGTCATTTGGTTCTTTGAGACAGCATAGGTGACCGAAAGTCCAAGTGACGCAATATCCGTTACCTTCATAAAAACCATCACGCGAGGCATCGGCGCCAAGCAGGCGGGCGATGTCCCGAGCGACGCTCGGTTTCTCTGTAATACAGACTATCACAGACCTTTGGCTTTGGCTTCGTTCCACAGGGCGTCCATCTGTGCAAGGGTCATGTCCTTGAGTGGAGTGCCAAGTTCGTGAGCGCGTTGTTCAATGTGGTTGAAGCGGGCGATAAACTTGCGGTTAGTGCGTTCGAGAGCGTTTTCGGGATTAACCTTATACAATCGTGCCGCATTGATTATGGCGAACATTAGGTCGCCGAATTCGCCTTCGATGTTGTCTTGAGTGCCGTTTACCACAGCTTGCCGTACTTCAGATGTTTCTTCGTCCACCTTGTCCCATACTTGTTCGATTTTCTCCCAATCGAAGCCAACGTTGGCCGCTTTTTCTTGGATGCGGAAAGACTTGACAAGCGCTGGTAGAGCCTTTGGTACTCCGGCTAATGCTGTGTGGTTTCCGCCTTTTTCCTTGAGCTTGATCTGCTCCCAGTTAAGTTCCACATCGTGCGCATTGTCCACGTGTACTTCGCCAAAGACATGTGGATGACGGAAAATCAGTTTTTGATTAAGTGCGTCAGCTACGTCGGCGATGTCGAATTTACCCTGCTCATCACCGATTTTGGCGTAGAATAATATATGAAGTAGTACGTCTCCGAGTTCCTTTTTGATGTTCGGGCTATCGTTTTCGAGCAGTGCCTGAGCCAGTTCATAGGTTTCCTCGATGGTGTTGGGGCGTAGGCTTTGGTTGGTCTGCTTGGCGTCCCAGGGGCATTTGACACGTAGGATGTCAAGGGTGTCCATAACTCGTCCGAGTGCTTCAAGCCTTTCTTGTCTGGTGTGTGACATTGTGTGTATGGATGTTAAATCTTTATTTTTCCGTATAAGCCTTAAGTCCTTTATCAAGCCAGGAGATGAAAGCGGCAATGTTTTCATCGTAACTGCGGGCTTGAGCCAATGGTGTGCCGTCGCGGCTGTCAAGAAGGACATAGTATGGTTGCGAATTAATATTAAACTTGTGGCGCTGAAGGTAGGCCCATTTTTCGCCTACAGTAGATATTGTAATATCTTGACCATTCTCTTGCACGGTGTAAGGTTGGGGTAGGTCGGCTTTTTCGTCTACCATAAGTTTAATAAGTACGTAGTTGTCTTCGATGATTTTTCGCACTTGTTCTGTGTCGAATACGGCACCTTCCATCTTGCGGCAATTGACGCAGGCATATCCGGAGAAGTCCAGAACTACCGGCTTGTCGTTTTCGGCGGCATAACGCATACCTTCGTCATAATCGTGGAATTCCTTAAATTGTCCTCCGTAGAGATTGAAATCTTGAGTGGACAGCGGCGGCGCAAAGGCGCTGATGCTTTTAAGCGGCGCACCCCATAGCCCCGGCAGCAGATATACGGCAAAAGAGAATGATATTACAGCCAGAAAGAATGATCCGACACCGGTGCGTTCTTTGGGCGCATCGTGCGCAAATCGCAGTTTGCCTATCAGGTACATACCCATTAGGACGAATAGTACAATCCAAATGGCGACAAACACCTCACGATCGAGTATGCGCCATCCGTAGGCGAGGTCTGCCACTGAGAGAAATTTGAGCGAAAGTATAAGTTCTATAAATCCGAGAACAACTTTCACTGAATTCATCCATCCGCCGGACTTTGGCATTTCCTTAAGTAGCGAAGGAAAGAACGCGAAGAGTGAGAAGGGTAGGGCGAGGCCAAGGGCGAATCCGCCCATGCCTATGGCCGGACCGACTATACTGCCTTGACTGGCGGCTTCGACCAGCAGTGTGCCTATAATGGGGCCTGTGCACGAAAAAGATACCAGCACCAGCGTAAAGGCCATGAAGAATATGCTTAAAATGCCTGTAGTAGTTTCGGCCTTGTTGTCTATACTGTTGGACCACTTCGAGGGCAGTTTGATGTCAAAAGCCCCGAAGAAGGATATGGCAAACACGACAAGCATGGCAAAGAATATTAGATTGAACACAGCACTGGTGGCTATGTCGTTGAGTTTGCCTGCTCCGAAGGCAAGCGTTATGGCAATGCCCATTACCAAGTAAATAACTATAATGGACACTCCGTAGAGCGATGCATCGGTGATGGAACGTTTACGGCTTTTTGTGCGCTTAAGGAAGAAACTAACGGTCATTGGAATCATAGGCCATACGCAAGGAGTGAGCAAGGCCAACAGTCCGCCCAGGAATCCCATGACGAGCAGTGATAGCCATGATGGAGCTGCATTTTGTCCATGGGCATCGTTGTTGACGGACATCATATCCACCGGAGCCCAGAGGTCGACCGGCTCGCTTGCTTGCGCTGTGGAGGCGGTGGTCTTTGCCGTAGCGTTACCCGCAGTGTCCGTAGCGGTGGTTGCAGACGCTGTACTGCCAATATTTACGCTGAAGTTTATGCGTTTGGGTGGGGTGCAGGCACCTTCGCGGCATGCCATATATTCGATAATGCCGGTGAGGGCCGTACTGATAGGATGGCTCAAGTGATAATCGCATTCAAACGTCACTGTCCCGGTCCACTCTTTGAGTTTAAGATCGAATGCTTTGTCTATAATCATTTTAGGCTCTATGTCCGGAGTTATTTCGCCAAATGCGATTCCATCGATGTCAGCAAAAGTAATTGAGGTGGGCACCGGACCACTTTTGACTTTTTCTAAGCCATAAATGTGCCATCCGGGTTGGATAACTGCGGTAATGGTCACGGTACCGCCGTCAGAGGTTTCGGTTACGTCCCAACTCCATTTTACGGGATCAGAGATTTGGGCACTTGCCTTGGGGATGGTGACTAAAAAGCATAATAAGAGTATTGTGTAAGATAATGTCCGTTTGATCATAGCAGTAGTTTGCATTTATAATGTCGAAATGTCGTTATGCGGATTATTGGTCTCTTGTGTGATGGTCTGACGTGTTGTATAATCGACAATGCATTGGCACACAAGATGTACGAATATAGGATGTTGCCGATGCGAATGAAGCCAACTCGTAAACAGGTGAATATATGTACAAATAGGCATATGTCTATGCCCAAATTTACTTGCTTTGATAAGCTTTGACTTTAAGTTTTACGGTTTGTTTCTTTGGTGGGTTACACGTACTACCATTACAAGCCATATAGTTGATAATTCCGTCTATGGAAGCATCTGATACATCGCCGGTGAGGCGAAATTGGCGAGTGAATATCACGTCTTTTTTCCACCAGCGCAAGGTCATGTCGAAAGATGCGTCATGGCTTGATACCGGTTTTGAAGATGCCTTGAATTGTCCCAGCCATTTGACTCCGGTGCTTTTGGAGAAATCTAATGTAGTCGGTACCGGGCCACCTTTGGGTAGCGTCATATCATACAGATGCCATCCATCGGAAATGATTGCTCGTACGGTAAGTATGCCTTCGGTGGGTGATGTCATTTTGGCTGTTGTTCGCCAGCGTATGGGCTGATTCTGAGCCGTAGCAGCTATGCCAAATATTGTTATGACGATTAGTGCAGTTAGCAATCGTGTCGCTTTCATATTTGAAGTCAGTCTTATTATGGTTTAATTTGTATGCGATTAATCTTATTGGCTCGTTATGCGGACTATGGCCGTTCTGTCCTTTTAGCTGAATTAGTCTTGTGATGTCGAGTACACATACACTTAGCGGCGTAAAGCGCGGGCGGCATCATTTAGATAATCGGCAGCTCGACTATCGGCTTGTACAGCCTTACGATCATAATCTGCGGCGCGGTCAAGGTCGTTTTGCATTCGACGCCTGTAGGTTTCGGCATTGCGAGTGTCGTTGCGTTTAATGTACGAGTCCATTTGTCGACGATAGCTTTCTGCGGTGCGTCGATACGAATTGGCATCGCGTCTGCAATTCTCGGCTTGACGCATCTGGTATTCTGCATCTCGTATGTACGAGCGTGCTTGGCGAGTATTGTATTCGTCGGCATGTACGGCGATGGGGGTCAATGTCGCTATTGTGAGGACGACCGAGATTGTTGTTAGGAGCGTTTTCATAATAGTTTTTTTGAATTGGAGAGTTTAATTTGCCGTGTTCGATAAAAAAATGGCTTATGTGGTAGAGGATAGTAACGATCCGTTGTCAAGGATGAATCGTTCAGCCTCGAGGGCAGCGCGGCATCCGGCAGCAGCAGCGTTGACAGCCTGCCGGAAGCGTGGATCGGCCACATCGCCGGCTGCAAAAACCCCGGCTACGCTCGTGGCTGTGGATAAACCTTTGGTGACAATGTATCCGGCCTTGTCGGTTTCGATGTACTTTGCGAATAGTGCACTATTGGGTTGGTGTCCTATGGCAAGGAAGAAACCATCGATTTGAATATCATAGCGATGCTCACGTTCGGTGCCTGCATATTCGACCAAATGTGCTCCTTCGACAAATTCTTCTCCGGTCAAGCCGAGTGTATTTGTGTTGTATAATATCTCGATTTTGGGATTGTCTGATACACGTTGTTGCATCACCTTGGACGCACGCAAGTGGTCCTTGCGGACAATCATATATACCTTTTGGGCAAGTCCGGCGAGGTATATGGCTTCTTCGCATGCAGTGTCTCCGCCACCAACGACGGCAACACGTTTCCCTCGATAAAAAAAGCCATCGCATACGGCGCAGGCACTGACTCCCATGCCGCGAAAACGTTCTTCGTCCGGTAGCCCGAGATAACGCGCCGAGGCTCCGGTGGCAATGATAACCGTATCGGCGATGATGTTACGTCCGGATGCTAGAGATAGCTTGAACGGACGTATGGATAAATCGGCATCCGTCACGCGGTCGGATAGCATTACTGTCCCGAAGCGGGAGGCTTGGCTGCGCAAGTCAGCCATGAGTTGGTTGCCGTCGACTCCTTCAGGATAGCCCGGGAAGTTTTCTACTTCGGATGTTGTAGTCAATTGTCCGCCAGGTTGCGGACCATCGACAAGTACAGGGGCGAGATTGGCTCGCGAGGCATATATGGCGGCTGTATACCCTGCCGGCCCAGAACCGATGATGGCGCATTTGGTGGTGATGGCGTTGCTCATATTTACAGTCATTTTATGCGTTTATTACGGATGCCTATGCATCTATCTTAAATCAATAAGTTCAACTTTGGGATTTGACCGGGTGTTGTATTGAAAGTACGTAGCCGGAAGGGCAGCACCACTACTGACGGAGGTGACGGACACGCTGACTGACGACCCGTCTGAAAGCCGTAATGTCAAGGCCGCGGGATAGTAGTTGGCGGCATTGATGCGTATGGTGGCTGTCGTGATTTGACCGCCTCTCTTTTTTGGCCTAAGTGTGACGATGTATTCGCTTTTTGCTTTTTTAGTCAAGGAGGGAGTGTAGCGCTGCTTGTAAGAGGTGAGAATAGCAAACGGATTTGATTCAACGACTTCGGCGGCAGTAGGCTTGGTAAGGGTTACTTCATTGTCGCTACGGTTGAGCGCCCATTGGAGTGTCCCGTTGTACCACACGGCTATATTGCCGAGATTGAAGGTGAACTTTTTGCCGGACATTGTCATTGAGCCATTGGAATGATTGCCTCCGGCGGTATATCCGAACTTGACAGTAACACTTTTGGCAGAAGTCATTGCCTTGGCCGTTTTGTCGAGTATCTGTTCGGCCGAAGGCGATGCGGCTATCACTCCGAATGCCGTGGTGAGAGCCAGTAGGAATACCAAAACGTGTCTTGGTTGTTTTAATGCCATAGTTGTTATGATATGTGTATTTATACTAAACAATTAAGTATCGGCCAATGTTTATCTGCATCCCTTTGTATATCTTCGTTCGATAGTCGTCACTTTTGCCGTACAACTCGTGAAGTGTCAGTGTTGTGAGAGCACATGCTCCAGCTCCATAGCGTCCATCTTTATCTGTCGCGGTTTATTGCCACTGGCGGGGCCGACTATGCCACATGCTTCCATTTGGTCGATGATTTTTCCTGCGCGGTTATACCCAATTTGGAAGCGTCGTTGTAGCGAGGACGTTGATGCAGTAGATTGTGTGATGATGAAACGTGCGCATTCGTCAAAGAGCGGGTCGCGGTCGTTGGTGCCTGCGCCCATATATCCGCCAATTTGGTGGTCATCGTTGGACAACTTTGGTTCGGGCAATTCGTAAGCCTTGGTGAATCCCGTCTGATTGAAGATATAGTTGACAAGGTTGTCTACTTCGTCTGTGGATATGAATGCGCACTGGACACGCACCGGTTCGCCGCTTTGGCTGTAAAGCATGTCTCCGCGGCCGATAAGTTGGTTAGCGCCCGGTCGGTCGAGTATTACGCGCGAGTCCACCATTTGGAATGTACGGAAAGCGATACGCGCCGGGCAATTGCTTTTGATAAGTCCGGTGAGCACGTTTGTAGACGGACGTTGCGTGGCTATGACCATGTGTATGCCAATGGCGCGAGCCTTTTGGGTAATGCGTGTTACCGGCAGCTCAATTTCCTTGCCGGCAGTCATTATAAGGTCGGCAAATTCATCGATAACAACCACTATGTATGGCATATAGTGATGGCCGTAATCGGGGTTGAGACGTCCTTCTTCGAATTTTTTGTTGTACTCGACGATGTCGCGTACCCCGGCTTCGCGCAGCAGTCCGTATCGGGTGTCCATCTCGACACATAACGAATTTAGCACCATCAATACTTTCTCGAAATCGGTGACAATGGCACTTTCTTCGCCCGGTAGTTTGGCCAGATAATGCTTTTCGAGCTTATTGTAAAGACTGAACTCAACTTCCTTAGGGTCGATAAGGACAAACTTTAGTTCGGTGGGATGTTTCTTGTAAAGTAGCGAGGCGATGATGACGTTGAGCCCCACAGATTTACCTTGTCCGGTGGCACCGGCAACCAAAACATGCGGCATAGAAGCCAAATCGGCTACAAATATATCATTAGATATTGTAGCTCCCATTGCTATGGGTAGCGGCTTGTCGTATTCGCGGAATCTCTTGGACGACAGCACCGCACGAATAGACACTGTCTGAGGGTCGCCGTTGGGGACCTCGATGCCGACAGTACCTTTGCCCGGCATAGGTGCTATGATGCGTATATGGCTGGCGGCAAGGCTCAGTGCAATATCGTCTTCAAGGCGTTTGATTTGTGCGATACGTATGCCCTCGCTGGGTACGATTTCATATAATGTCACGGTCGGGCCGACGGTGGCCTTGATGCTGTCTATAGTGATTTTGTGGTCGGCCAAAGCCTTCTCGATGCGGTCCTTGTTGTGCTGTAATTCGTTAGGATCTGCGGATATGCGCTGTGGAATGTCTTTGAGCAGTTCAAGGGTGGGAAAACTGTATCCGGGTAGAATTGCGCGATGGTCTGAGTATACTCCCGAGCCTGAGGTGCCGGCTATGGCTTTGCCATCGTCTATTTTATCAACTTGTGGCGTGTCTATGGTAAATATGGTGTCTTCGGTGTCGGGCTGTGCAGGGTCAGGATCAATGTTGAAGCCTTCGTCCGTTGCTGTTTTCGGGTCTTCAATGGTAGCGGTAGTATTTTGAGTCGTATTTGATGCGGCCGTATCTTCGGTCGTATCGATATGACCTTTACCCGCATTGGTTTCTTTACCATCGACGATGAAAGTATCGGCAAAAGTTGTGACATTTTTTGCTTCGTTGTCTGTCGAGCGTTCGCGATTTATGGCGTGTGTCAGGCGGTAACGACGGCGTATTTCGGCACACTTATGTGCAAAACGTAATATGTCGTTGAGATAGACGCAAACCACGGTAACTAAAAGAAGGATGGATAATGCTACGGCCACGATGGGGCCGCCTATGTGCAGAAGATATGCGTTGACTTCATGGCCGTGTGTGCCGCCAAGGCTTATGGCTGTTTGGGCGTTGAATGTCACTAAGCCAACAACAATACTTGTGGTGATTGCAAGTAGTAGTGATTTGAACGTCAAGGACCAAAATTTGATACGCTTGACACCGAAAAAACCTATAGCGAGGATGAGTAGATATAAGGTCATGACTATCGATCCAAGGCCGAGAGCATCAGTAAATAATGCATTCGAAAGCCAGGCGCCTAAGCCTCCGCCGATGTTTTCGGTTGAACCGGGTTTTGCTGCCATTTGTTCGATAGACATTGATGTCGCGGCGCTTTGATCGTGTGCACCATTGCCAAGATGTGAGAGTAACATCAGCAATATCACTACGCCAGCCAGCCCGCAAACCGTGCCAAGAAATATTCGCCAAGACTTGTTGCGTATCAACGGCATTGACATGTCCGGGTCGATAGCAGTGACGGACCGCTCTACGGCTTCTTCCGTTGTCGCTTTTTCGTGGGATTTGCGTCGCGGTTTGTCCATGGCAGGCATGTCTTCTTCGGGTGTTGTCATGTCGTTATTTGCTTCGGACACGGTATCCGCCACACGCTCATATGCTGGTGTATACGTGCGGTGGTGTTCCATATCGCTTCCCGTGACGCTGTTCTTATGCATAGTGGCATGAAGGCGACGTCTGCGATTTCTGTCTTTTATGTTTATTTCAAATTCGTCCATGACGAAGGTGGATACGTTTGAGATGGATATGCGTGGCTTTTAAGTGAAAACTTATTAGTTGACCTTGCGGAGGGCCTTAATGCTGCATTGTCAGCGATTTAAGTCGGCGGATGGCTGCTGCAGGATTCGGATCGTGGAATACGGCACTTCCAGCCACCAGAGCATCAGCCCCGGCATCAGCCAGTTGTTTCCCGGTCATGTCGTTGACTCCGCCGTCAATTTCGATGATTGCCTTGCTGCCACTCTCAGCGATTAGACGGCGTAAGCGCCGTGTCTTGTGTATAATTTCCGAGATGAAGCTTTGTCCTCCGAAGCCGGGGTTGACACTCATCAGCAGTACCATATCTACATCGGTGATGATGTCTTCGAGCATGCATACCGGAGTGGCGGGGTTGAGTGTTACGGCTGCACGCATCCCGGCTTGGTGTATTGCGCTGATGGTACGGTGTAGATGTGTGCATGCTTCTTGGTGAACATTCATAATGGCGGCACCGGTGTCGCGCACACGCGTAATGTATCGGTCTGGGTCAACTATCATCAAGTGGACGTCCAGCGGTTTGGTGGCACGCCGTGCGATGGCATCGATTATGGGAAAACCGAAGGATATATTGGGGACGAATACACCGTCCATGACATCGAGATGATACCAATCGGCCTCGGATGCTTCGAGCATTGCGAGGTCGCGGTCAAGGTTGCCGAAATCGGCAGAAAGTAACGAGGGAGATACTATCATATTGGTTCTTGTTGTATTGTGCTGTTGTTCCGTACAAAACTATTTTTGCCGTTGGGTCTTGTTTTCCCTGCGCTTGCATGCATTGTATACAATGAAAGCCACACATACAAGCAATATGCCCACCCCGGCATATGTAAGATAGCTGTTGTAATGCTCTATTTTTTCGAATAAAACATCGCGAGGCACGCTCTTGCCAAGCCACCATCCGAGGGCTGTAAGAATAGTGTTCCAAACCCCGGCACCGAGAATGGTGAAGAGGGTGAATACGCCTATGTTCATGCGCGATAGTCCGGCTGGAATGCTTATGAGCTGACGGATGGCCGGTATAAGTCGGCCTATGAAGGTGCTGATAGCTCCGTGTTTGTCAAAGTAGCTCTCGGCACGTACAACTTTTGCGCGATCAAGTAGGCACGCGTGTCCTATGCGCGAGTCTGCAAAGCGGTATACAAGCGGACGTCCAATCCACAGCGATAGGTAATAGTTGACGTAGGCGCCGCACAATGCACCTGCTGTGGCCACAAGACATACGCCTATAACACTCATGCCCCCGTCCGGAGATGTCACTGCGATATACGCGGCCGGAGGTACTACAACTTCTGACGGAAAAGGAATGAAAGAACTCTCAATGACCATGAATATAAAAACAAATAGGTAATTGGCGTTTTCCACAAACCAGCGGAAAAATTCAGAGGCACTGAATGAGAATTCGGCTCCACCGTCAAGGGGTATCAATGCAAGTATAGTGTCAAACATTGTGTAGCGTTTAGGTCGTTTATCGATGATTAATTTATCTGCAAAATTACGAAATTTTATCCGGATGCCCTATATGCCATATAGCCAAAAAGAGTCGTAAACCGATGGAGTAAAAAATTTTGTTATTTACTTAACCTGTTTGTGGGTTTGTAACGGTGTATGTATTGAAGTCGCAGTTGGTCTGTATGGCTGTGTTCGTCGGATTTTATTCACGATAGTACAATCGGTCTAAAAATTCTCTTGCAACGTCAAAAAGCTTATATATAAATGGAATATAGACTTTTATTGCAACAATAAGTAATACTATAAGAACAATACAGAATACAATGTGGAGCATATGATATGGCTTGGATGCAGAACAATAGGTGTGTTATGAATGTGCTTGCTTATATTATTCGGGCAGGGAGCTGGTTGCTCGGCCATCATTTGCCTGCTGATCGCGAGCCAATTGTAGGCGACGTTGTAGTTTTTCGCAGGTCTTACGCGCGTAGAATAATTGTGACTGAAGCGAGGCTAAATGCTCCGAAGCGACAATTGCTTCCGCCAGGGCGGCACTAATAGATATGGAATGTGACTTGCCTGCGGCATCGGTGACGACGGCGCTTGTGCCCTTGCCGTGATAGGCTTGCAAGGCATTTGCCAGTGGTGTCGCGGCCTCCGGCCCAACATTGAAACGCCATGCATCATCGCTGTGTACGCACGCATCGGCACTTATTGCGGTCTGTGCCAAAATATTACCGGATGCGTCTTTTATGGACAGAGATATCGGGGCCTTGGACGAGACAAGTGTGGTTGCTATGAGCCATGGGGTATCCATGTCCACCACGCGCGGTTGGATAGCGTTACGATTGGCTGCAAGGTCAATGTTTGTGGCATTACGGTGTACAAGGTATGAACCCATAGTAGAGGAAGTTTGTCGTGTAATAAAGTCCTTGGATGCATCATCAATGGCAACGGTCAGCGAGTCGACACGCGCAATATATTTGGGAAGCATGCTCCGGGCTTGGTTTGCTTGAGCTTGGGCTTTCTCGGCCATTATGGCCTTGCGCAATGCGATGCTGTCGGGATAGCGCGTATTTAGACTATCCATGAGCGCGTAAGCATGTTCGTAATTACCTATGGCAATACACCGGTGAATTGAGTCAACAAGGGTGTGGGCTCCATCGTCGGTGTTTCCACCACAACTTCCGAGAGACATAGCTGTTGTAGCCAGTGCGACCACGGCAAATGTCTTAATATTATTTGCTGCGTTGTACATCTTTTACTCCTTTTACTGTTTTGATTTTTTTGATAAGATTGTTAAGTGCCGCTGTGTCGCCTACGCCGACTACGACATATCCTTGGAAGAGACCGTCGTTGGAGTCTACGGCTATATTGCGTAGCGAAGTGTTGTGTTCTTTTGTGATAATGGAAGTTATGTTTGTGATGATACCGATGTCATCTTGCCCCAATATACGAAGTGTGGCTGACATTTGGCCGTCAAAATGACCGCTCCATCGTGTGCGTATGATACGATAGGGATATTTCTGCCTGATATTGGCGGCGTTAGGGCAGTCCGAGCGGTGAATTTTGATGTAACCTTCAGCCGAAATAAAACCGAAGACTTCATCTCCATAAATGGGATTGCAGCATCGTGCCATCTTGTAATTCAGGCCTTTGACGCCTTTGCCATGTCCAATGACGAGGACATCTGAGGCATTTGTTGTGTTATCATCGTTTTCGCGCAGCACGAATTCTTCTGCGCTGACAGTTGGAATTGCCGTCTCGGAGGTTTTGTCGCGCATGACCTCGTATTGTTCGAAGATATCGTTTATGTCAGTGCGTTCTTCTCCGAGGCTGCTGTAAAAATCCGTTGTCGTCTTGAACCCGAGTTTGCGGATAAGTCGCGTCAGTATGTTTTCTTCGATCTCAATCTTGCGATTCTTAAATCTGCGTTGCAATAATTCCCTGCCCAGTTCGGCTGCGCGGTTTTGTTGTTCTTTGAGCGTGACTCGTATTTTGTTGCGAGCCTTTGACGTGACGGCAAAAGACAGCCAGTCACGCTTGGGCTGTTGCTGCGGCGAGGTAAACACTTCTACCGTATCGCCGCTTTGCAATTTATAGTTGATTTTACGATTGCAACCGTTGACACGTCCGCCGATGCATTGGCATCCCAGACGTGTGTGTATGTGAAATGCGAAATCAAGCAACGATGCTCCTAAAGGCAGCCTGTATAGGTCGCCTTTGGGAGTAAATACAAAGACCTCCTTGTTGTAGACGTCCATGGTCATGTTTTTCATCAGCTCCGAAGGCCCGTTTTCGGCAGTTTCCAGGATATCGCGTACATTCTTCATCCATGCATCCAAGTTCCCTTCGCTTTTAATGCCCTTGTATCGCCAATGGGCGGCCAGCCCTTTTTCGGCGATTTCGTCCATTCGTCTGGTGCGTATCTGTACTTCGACAAACTTGTTGTCGGGACCACAGACAGTGGTATGTAATGATTCGTAACCATTGGTCTTAGGTACAGATATCCAATCCTTGGTGCGTGAGGGATTGGGTTGGTACATGTCAGTGACCACCGAATAAGCCAGCCAGCACTCGGCTTTTTCGCGTTCGAGAGGGGTGTCAAGTATGATTCGTATTGCGAATAGGTCGTAAATGTGTTCAATATCGTTTTTTTGCCTCTTCATCTTGTTCCAGATGGAATAGATGCTTTTTGTGCGGCCTTTTATGTCGAAGTGCAGCCCGGCCTCGATAAGTTTTTGTTTGACCGGGGCGATGAAAGCATCGATGTATGCATCACGTCGCGCCTTGGTTTCGTTGAGTTTGTGGGCGATGGATGTATATGTTTCGCGGTCGGTATATTTCAGCGAAAGATCTTCAAGCTCGCTTTTGAGTGTGTATAGCCCGAGACGATGGGCCAGAGGCGCATAAAGATAAGCGGCCTCCATGGCTACTTGGCGTACAGCATCTTGATTTGGGTGGTGGTTGATTGAACGCATCAGCACAACACGAGCGACAATCATGATGATGATGACACGTATGTCTTCGGCGAGTGTCAGCAGCAGGCGCTTAAAGTTTTCGCTTTCGATGGCTGCGGCATGTGTGGCGTAGAGGTCGCGTGTCTTAAGGAGGCAGCGCACAATGGTGGCGATGTCATCGCCCCAACGTGACCGAACGTCCTCGATGGTAATACATTGATCGTGTACAATCTCGTGCAGTAATATGGCTATTGCAATAGCGCGGTCGGCACCCAAACTATCGCACAATAGCATTGTTGTAGCAATGCTTTGGCTTAGCGGATGTAATCCGAAGGTGTCACGTTTGAGTTTTCCGGAAAGAATGGATTGGGCTATGACGTCCTCAAGGGTGGCTGTATCTTCTTCGGATACACGCCCATGTAGTGCGCGAACCAATTGATTGAACTCTTTGGTGAGGTCGGCCAATTCGTTAGGACTTATAATGTCGGTCGAAATGTCAGTTAAATCGGACAGACGCATGGTTAAAGGTGGTTATATGTCTATTCTTATAATTGCTATCGAAGAAGGATAGTGGTATTCATAACTTATCGGTGACTATTCGTTGTCTAATGCGTAGATGCTTGGCCAAATGTATGATAGCCTTAGTTATGTGTTGCTTAATAGTAAATACAAAATTATTGAATTTATACTTTTGACGAGCTGTTTTAGCACTTTTTATGGGGCTTGCCCGGTTATTAGTTGTTCTCTGATTTCAAGATTTAAAATGGGTTGTCTTATGTAACCGCAGATTACGCTTATGTTACATATTGAGAGTTATCCTATGTGTTTCCAGCCGAACACCATTTTTGTGAGAGAAAAATGAATGCGGGGTTTTGCCAGATAAGGCCCAGCCCCGCATTCATGTGATTTATTGCAAGCCGTTGAGTACTTGCGCGTATCAGCCTAAATTTGCATTACTTGGTGCCGGCCAAATCCTTGTATTTGTCCATTTGAGCCTTTGCTTCGTCGAATGCGGCGGTATCTTTTTGTATCAAGTAATACTGAGCGATGGCATGGTATGCTTCAACGTAGTAGTCTAGATAGTTGTCTTTATTAGCGGGGTCGGCATTTGCCGGGTCCTGATCAAGGATGCCGATGATTTCCTCGTAGGTTTTGACGGTGTTTTCATCGGGTTTATTGCCGTTTTTGGCGGTGTAAAGCAGTGCTTTCCAGCGTAGGTATGTGGGCTCCGGCTTGATGTCGGCAAGAACTTTATCCATGTAGTCAAGGCCCTGTTGGGCTTGTTGTGCGCGTTCTTCCGGGGTGTCGTTGTCGCTGAGGGTGGATACGGCCCAAAGGCGCTTGGCGGCAGTGTAGTAGTCGCTACGTTGCGGGTCTTTGGCTTCGCCAAGGTACTTGTTGTAGAATTCGGCCGAAAGCTTATACTCTTTTTTGGCCCAATAAGCATCCGACAAGGATTTAAGGATACTTCCGTCTTCGAGGAATGCTTGAGCTCCTTTTTGGAGTACGACGACTGCAAGAGAGTCCTGATTGGCTTTGGTCAGAAGGGTGGCATAGAACTTGTAGTCTGCAGCATTGAATTTATTGGCATTGGCTGCATTTTCGAAGTATCTTTGAGTCTCTTGAAGGGCATCGCTGTCGCGGTTGAGTGCATCAAGTGAGCGGACAACGATACGCTGAAGTGTGATGTCGCCGGGCTTGTTGCGGAGGATTTCGGAGGCAATGTCATATGCTTTTTGGTAGTTATTGCCGGTGAAGAGCAGCACAGCGTAGCGTTCTTTGTCTTCCGGGAAGTGGTTGGGGTTGGCGATATATTGGCCATATTGTTTGGCAGCTTCGGTCCATTGCCCGTCTTCGTAGTATTTTTCGGCGAGTTCGCGCTGACCTAAGGCTGAACTGGGATTTTTTTGCAGCAACTCAACCAATTTCTGTATTGCGAAGCGCTTACCGCCATCAGTGTTGAAATACACGTTGGCATACTTCACGTAGCCTTCGGGATTGTCCTCATCGAAGTATATGGCCTGCTCGTACATGGTGGCAGCCTTGTTCCAATCTTTGGCTGCTGCAAGGCGGTCTCCTTCGAAAATGTAGATTGCCGGTTCGTTGTTTTTGGATGTTTTGTATGCCTTCTTGAGGTATTCTTCAATATCCTTTGCGTATTTTACGGGGTCGGCCTTGTAGTAGGCGCGAACAATGTCCACGAGAAGTTCTGCATTTTTCTTTTCGTAAGACTGAGCCTTTTTGAAGTTGTCTTTTGCAGCGCTTTCGTTGCCGGCCTGGAGGTCGAGAGCGCCTATGCCTACGTAGTTGTATCCGCAAGAGGCATTGGCTGTAAGGCCTTTGTCAAAGTAGCTTTTGGCTGATGTTTTATCGCCTTTTGCAAGATACGATTGTCCGAGGTAGTAGTATGCCATGGCTTTGTTCGTGCTCGCATCGGAGATGTTGCGTTCGAGGATGGTGATGGCGTTGTCATATTGGCCGGCTTTGTAGTACTCTACACCGTCCTTGTAGCCTTGTGCCGAAGCGCCTATGGCAGCGCATAGCAGCAACGCGGAGATAAGCTTAGCTTTCATACTATAAAAACTTAGAAACTTAGATATGTGTGGTTAATTGATTTTTTCAGATGACCGAAGGATAGTTTCGGCTTAAATTTGTGTAAAGTTACACATTAATCGTGTAATATGACGAAATGGCGGCCGGATTTGGCGTTAATCTATGTTAAGCATTGCCTCCGAGCCGCCATTGGCCTATTGAGTGTCTATTAAGATATGTGTCATGCTGTATGACACGGTGTATGGTCGTACGTAGGGAGTACTATGGCTATTGAAGCTCGACTACTGTAACTTGCATTCGAGCGGGCAGTATTCCGGTCTTCATAATTATACGTTGTCCATCAACTCCGGTAACGAAGGCGTAAAATTTGCCTCCAACGCTTGCCGGCGAAGCAGTGGTAATCATGTATATAGGGCGAGTAAGCGGGTAGCTGCCATCATAAATATTTTGTTGGTAGGGCTTGTATGGTATTGCTTCGTAGCGCATAACGCCAAGTGTTTTGACTCCGGAGTTGTCCATACGGTTGTTGATGTCTTCACCATTGACAGCCAAAGTGTCGCCTACAAGTCGCTGTACGCGCTCTTCGATGGTGAGATTGTTGAGCGTAAGGTCTTTGGTGAGGTGGCTCACACCGATGACCCCCATGGCTGTCGGCTCTTTTTGGACGACTGCCAATACGCTGTCTATGCTGCCTGTGGCATGAACCAATGGCCCCATGGGGCGGCCATTGAGCAATGAATCGCGCATGAACATTGCAAGACCCGAGCCTTCAGAGTCGAAGTACACGTGTATGCGTTTATCCGGTGCCCCGGGTTGCAACTGACTCCAATTGGTGGTGGAGCCGTCCAATATCTCGCTGATTTCCTTCATGCTGAGCTGGTCAACAGGATTGGACGGATTGACAATAAGTGCTACCGCATCCACGGCAATCTTCATGCTTCGTAGATTGGGATATTTGTCTTTAAGCGCACTGCGTTCGGTCTTTGATAAGTCACGCCCGACAACGATGGTGCGTATACTGCCGGCAAACAAAGAGTCTAAAGCGTCTTTCTGTGTTACGTAGCGTGTAAGTACATGGTATTGCTGCTTGAGGTAGGCGTATTCAAAGACACTTATTTCCTCTTCCATGACGTTTTCAAACGAGTCATCGCAGAGCATTGTCATGATCTTGGACGGTTGTTTTTGGTTGCACGAACCAAACGTCAAAGCCATGCATAATGATACAGCTGCTATAGATAATATTTTTGTGTGCATATGATTTGCTGTTATGTTTTGTTTTTATAAGCGGCTTCCTATGCCTGCATAGTGACGGTAGGCTCGCCAAATACCATAGATAATTAATACGATTCCTACAATATTACGCGGCCAGGTGTATTCCGGCGCCCATTCAAAGAAGTTGAGCAACAGCAGTATGCCCATACCAATATAGAGGACTACCATAAAAATTGTGTAGACCCATCGCACGATACGGCCGGAGCCTTGCCTACGGTTGTTATCATCATCATTACCATGCATTTGCCTGCGATAACGTTCAAATTCTTCGTTGTTTTCTTGCTGCATATTACTTTATTATTTGTTTTTGTTCGTGGATATCTGTTTTGTCGATGTTCGGTGATGGTCAAGTCAATCGAGAAAGCGTTGAACAATCCCCGTATAAGCATCGATGCGCCTGTCGCGCAGAAACGGCCACCATCGGCGGACGTTTTCGCTGCGCTGTATGTCAATATCGATGACCGCTTCGGCTTCGGCATTGTCCGGCGCACGAAAGAGAAATTCGCCCTGAGGTCCGCACACAAAACTGCTGCCCCAAAAGGTGATGCCATTGGTCGCGTGCGAAGGGTCCGGTTCGTGGCCAACGCGATTGACTGTCACAACCGGAAGGCCGTTGGCAATGGCGTGTCCGCGTTGCACTGTCATCCAGGCATCGCGTTGACGGGCTTTTTCGTCCACTGTATCGCTGCTTTCCCAGCCTATGGCAGTGGGATATATGAGAATTTCGGCACCGCGTAAAGACATCATGCGAGCTGCTTCCGGATACCATTGATCCCAGCAGACAAGCACGCCCAGTTTCCCGACAGATGTGTCTATGGGCTCGAATCCGAGGTCTCCGGGCGTGAAATAGAATTTTTCGTAGTACGCAGGGTCGTCCGGGATGTGCATCTTGCGGTATCGTCCGGCAATGCGGCCATCAGTATCAAAGACTACGGCGGTGTTATGATATAACCCGGGGGCACGGCGCTCGAATATAGATGTGACAATAACCGCCTGTGTCTCTATTGCAAGTGCAGCGTAGGCATCAGTGACAGTCGATGGAACGGGGATAGCCAAATCAAAGGCATTGACATCCTCGGTTTGACAAAAATATAGGCTGTCATGTAGTTCCTGATTGACTATAAGGCGTGCGCCTGAGGCGGCGGCCAGGCGTATCTTAGCAAAAAGTCTGGCGCGGTTGTCAGCGATGTCGGCAGTATTGTGCTGTTGTATGATAGCTGTGGGTATGATGCGTGTCATTAATTTATGCGTGTGTGGTCATTATTCGGCAAAAGGGGGAGTGCATTATGCGGCAATTGCATAGTGGCGCAATGTATGCTTCCGTGCTGTTGTATCAGTGCGGTAGCATTCACGCCGACGATTTCGTGCCCGGGAAATTCTCTCCCAATCAATTTTAGCGCTTCGGCATCCTTATCCGGTTGTCCGTAAGTAGGCACGATGACGGCACGGTCTCCAATGATGAGGAAATTTGCATAGGTCGCCGGTAATCTGTCATCCGTATCCGGATCGTATATCGGGTAGGGCATTGGCAGACCTACGAGATTGTACGGCTTTCCGTCAGCCCGGCACATTTGACGCAATTCTTCTTCCATGGCAGACAATTCATTGTAATGTAAGTCGTCTTGGTAATCGCACTTTACATATAATATTGTTTCGGGTGATGCAAAGCGTGCCAAAGTGTCCACATGGCTGTCAGTGTCGTCCCCGCAGAGAAATCCGTGTTCTAACCAAAGGACACGTTTTGCTCCGAGAAACTCTCGCAGCATAAATTCGGCCGTTTCGCAGTCTTTATAGCCGTTGCGATTGGGCGAATACAGGCATTTGGATGTGGTCAATATTGTTCCGGCACCATCGGAGTCGATGCTGCCACCTTCAAGAACAAACCTCTGCCGCGAATAGTATGGACCGGAGTTTAGTATTGCGGCATTAAATAGTGCGCTGTTGACCAAATTATCCTTGTCGGCTGCGAATTTAAGGCCCCAGCCGTTGAAACAGAAGTCGTTATATACCGGCGTGCCATTTTCGTCAAACGTTGTAATTATGCCGTAGTCACGAATCCATGTATCGTTGGTGGGTACTTGAAATAGAACAATTGGATTGCTCGTTTGTTTAATTTGAGCCTTTCGGAGACTTGTTTTAATGCCCTCGACGTTCGGCCCGATGATTAATATTGGTGCATACGGCAATATTGCCCGTACCAAGTCGATATAGCATTGCTCGATTTGGTTTAACATATATGCCCAGTCCGTATTTTCGTGCGGCCATGAAAGCATAATGCCGTCTGTAGGATACCATTCAGCCGGTAGTGTATAGTTATTCGTCATAATCGTTGAGGGAGTTCCAAACCTCTTCTCGGTTTTCCATATACTCGGTAGCAAAGTCGGAGAAGCCATGCCGCTCGCTGGTGCCCGTATCGGCACACCATTGGCGGTAGAGTTCGCGCAAATCATTGTCGTCAGCAACTATGCGCTTGAATTCGGCTTCGGCTACGTCAATGGCACCGCTCGATTCGATTAAGGAAACGAAGTATTCAGTTATATCTTTGTCCATAATCAGTGTATAGGTCTGTTTAGACTTCAAAAATAGTCATTTCTACGCTGATTAAAGGGGTAGGCGTTGTTAAAATTGCTTAATGTCGCGATTATGCATAGCCCTAAAGGAATTAAGCACAGCCAGCAGCGTTACTCCGACGTCAGCGAAAACGGCTGCCCACATGTTGGCAAATCCGATAGTGCTTACGACAAGCAATCCCATTTTTATAGTGAGTGCAAAGATTATGTTTTGGCGGACTATGCGCATGGTTTTGCGAGCAATGAATATTCCCGTAACCACTTGTGATGGGTCATCATTCATCAGCACAATGTCTGCTGCGGCTATAGCTGCATCACTTCCGGCAGCGCCCATGGCTATGCCTGCATCCGCGATTTTCAATACCGGTGCATCGTTGATTCCATCGCCGACAAATACCACCGGTGACGAGTCTCTAACCTTGGTGAGCAATTGGACGCGGAGTACTTTGTCATCAGGCATCATTTCGCAGGCATATTCGTGTATACCAAGTTCTTGTGCAACCTCTTCGGCCACAGGTCGCTTGTCTCCGGTAAGCATAATGGTTTTTATGCCAAGCCTCGCCAGGGTCTCTATGGTGAAATGTGATTGATGTTTAACCGTATCCGAAACCACAATATGCCCCACGTAGTCTCCGTCTACAGCAAGATGCACAATGGTGCCTACGCAGCGACATTTGCGCGGTGTGACTCCGGCACGAGCCATGAGACGTTCGTTGCCGACGTATACGTGGCGTGAGTCGAGTGTGGCCGATATGCCTTCACCCGGGTAGTCGTGCAATGCTGTCACAAGACTTTGATCAAGGCTTCCTTTGTATGCTGCGCGTAGCGATATAGCCACGGGGTGTGAGGAAAAACTCTCGGCAAGTGCGGCAAGTTCGAGCAGCTGCGTTTCGGACACAATCTCCGGGTGTATTGCTGTGACGGTAAAGCGTCCGCAAGTGAGTGTTCCCGTTTTGTCAAAAACGACACTGCGTGCATGCGCTAATGTCTCCATGTAATTTGAGCCTTTGAACAATATGCCGCGACGGGATGCACCGCCTATACCGGCAAAAAATGTCAGCGGAACAGATACGACCAATGCGCATGGACACGATATTACCAAAAAAATTAGAGCTCGTTCAAGCCAAAGATTCCATGCTCCTATACCGGTCAATGGCGGTATTACAGCCACCAACGCGGCACCTCCGACAACTATCGGTGTGTAGTACCGAGCGAAGCGAGTGATAAATTTCTCGGTACGAGCCTTGCCGGTCTCGGCATTTTCGACCATATAGAGTATTTTTGCCACTGTGGTGTCGGCATATGCTGCTGTTGTCCTAATCTTCAATGCTCCCGAAATATTGAGGCATCCGCCGAGGACTTTATCGCCGGGAGCTGCTGATTGTGGCTGGCTTTCGCCTGTCAGTGCGGAGGTGTCTATGTCCGATGCTCCTGACAATACAATGCCGTCTATGGGTATTTTTTCGCCGGGGCTTACAATGACAATGCTGTCTACGGCAACATCTGTTGGCAATGTTTTGTGCACGGTGCCATCGGTTTGTTCGACATTGGCAAATTCGGGCCGAATGTCCATAAGGGCTGTAATGGAGGAGCGACTTCGCTCAACGGCCATGTCAGACAGTAGTTCGCCCAGCTGATATAGCGCCATTACGGCTACCGCTTCGGGATACTCGCCTATGGCAAAAGCCCCTATGGTGGCGACTGTCATCAGAAAGTTCTCATCAAACACTTTGCCGTGCGCAATATTGTGCAAGGCCTTAAAAACAATGTCTGCTCCGATGACGATGTATGCCGCCACATATAACAATATGCTTATTCGTTCAGGCAATCCTATGGCTAAGTCCGAGACTATGAAGGCAATCGATATGGCCAGCCTGATTATTATCATCCTTTGTGTCTTGTCCATTTTTGTGTCTTGTGTTGCGCGTACAAAGGTCTGAAAAAGGCGCTGCAACCGGGTTGCAAAAGGTGGACATAGTGCAATATTATTTGCGGTAAAAGTAACCCACGTGCGAATGTTAGTTTTTCGAATAGTGAAGGTGCTCTATGACGGGTACAAGAGCAGCATTGCCCATTGTGCTGTCATCAAGCCTCACGTTTGTGTCGGCATGAGGGACAAAGGCCTTTCATCATATAATTAATTTGATGCAACTCAAAGCCATCGGGATAATGCACTATCGGGATATGCGTGTGGTCAAGGCAAAAAGTCTTATGGCATGATTCGCAATAGAAATGACAGTGCATTTCTTCGGCTTCGCAGACGTGGTCGTTGCGGCATAGGCAATATTTGGCCGATCCGCTACCATCCTCGATTTCGTGCACAAGGTGTTGTCCGGCAAATAGAGCAAGAGTACGAAATATCGAGGACTTATCCACCGTTTCCAATGCATCTTCAACATCGCTCATACTAAAAGTGTCTTGGAAAGACTTTATGGCATTGTATACAAGAACCCGCACCGCAGTGGGACGGATATTGTGCCGGCGAAAGACTTCATCACTGTCGGCTTCACTGTCGGCCTTTGCGCCTTCATGTCGAATGTCTTTGGTGTTCATAATCGGGTGGTGTACATACGATTGTTAAGCAAACAACATCAGCAATTGGTAGATGATAAAAGCAATAAACCATGCTATGGCAGTGTTGTAGACCATGGAAAACGCCGAATACTTCCAGTTTCCTGTTTCGCGACCTATGGCTACGACAGTCGCCATGCATGGGCAGTACAGCAGAATGAAGATTAAGAATGATAATGCTGATTGCCAGGTAAATCCGGGTTGGCCTGTGTGTGGGTCTATCGCTTGAAGACGCTCGCCAAGTGTCGTATCATCCACCGCATCGTTATTGGTGTAAAGGACGCCGAGCGTTGAGACTACAATTTCTTTAGCCGGGATACCGGCTATGGCAGCGACAGTGGCCGGCCAAGTAAAGCCCAGTGGCTCCATAATCGGATTGACCGCCTTACCGGCCATCTGAAGGAATGAGTCGTGTTTCGTGTCTATGGAAGATGTCTCTACTGATGCTTGGGCCATAGTGACATTGTCGGCATTGTCGGCATTATCGTGGTGCGGGTAGTAGTTGAGAGCCCATACGATAATGCTGGCGAACAGAATTATACCGCCCATCTTGCGAAGATATTGCTGACCTTTTTCCCACGTATGGCGTAAGGCATTTTGCCAAGACGGCATACGATACGGCGGTAGTTCCATAACAAAAGGTGTCTCGTCTTTCTTGAACATAAAGCGTCGTAAAAGGCGTGCAGTGGTTACAGCCACGGCTATACCCAAAACATATAGACCGAAGAACACCAGGGCTCCATGGCGTGGAAAGAATGTCCCAATAATCAGTATGTAAATCGGCAAACGAGCCGAACAGGACATAAACGGATTTATGAGTATTGTAATAATACGACTTGAACGACTTTCGATAGCACGAGAAGAAAGGATTGCCGGAACATTGCAACCAAAGCCCATTATCAAAGGTATGAACGATTTGCCATGCAGGCCTATGCGATGCATTACCTTGTCCATAATAAATGCTGCACGAGCCATATACCCTGTGTCTTCAAGGAATGAAATGCATAGATACAATATCAATATATTTGGTAAGAATACTATGACGCCGCCTACACCACCAATGATTCCATTGGCCACAAGGTCTTTAATGGGCCCATCGGGCATGGTGTTGTGGACAAAACTGGAAAGAGCATCTACGCCTGCGCTAATCCAATCCATCGGAAACTGTCCGAGCGAAAATGTGAGCCAGAAGATGAAAAACATTATGAGCAAAAACAGCGGATATCCGAATTTTTTGCTCGTAAACAGGGTGTCCAATCGGCGCGTTGTATCATCCTCACTCTCGTCTTCGCGTGTGCGAGTCTCGGCAAGTGCACCGGCTATATATCCGTATTTTTCGGCTGCAATCTCGGCCGGGACATCATCGCTGAACTTGTCCTTGAGGCCGACCACCAATTGGTTGCGTAGCTCGATAAGTCGGTCGCCGTGTATGGATTTGCGCACAATATCTTCAGTGTCACTATCGCCTTCAAGCAATTTTATGGCAATATATCGAGGAGAGAATTTATGGCCTATCTCGCCGTCAGCTTTGATGCGGTCTTTGAGCACGGTGACTGCGCGTTCAATCTCGCTGCCAAGGTTGACATGTACGTGCCGCACTTCGATATTATTCCCTTCGTAAACCGAAATGACCGTATCCAATAGCGTACTGATGCCTACACCACTCTTTGATATTGTCGGAATAATGGGTACGCCTATCATTGCGCCAAGTGTCTTGTAGTCGAGATGTATATGTCGGCGGTTTAGTTCGTCAAACATATTGAGTGCGATGACCATCGAACGACCCATGTCTATCAGTTCGGTAGTCAAATAGAGGTTGCGCTCGAGGTTCGATGCATCTACGACATTTATGATGACGTCTGGAGTTTGCTCGCGAAGATATTGTCGTACGTAGCGTTCTTCCGGCGAATAAGTGGTCAGCGAGTATGTGCCGGGCAGGTCGACCATATTAAAAGTATAACCGCCATAACGCATTTTTTTTGATTTGGCATCAACTGTCACGCCACTGTAATTGCCCACGTGCTCATTGGCGCCTGCAGCCTCATTGAATAGCGATGTTTTTCCGCAATTGGGATTACCTACGAGAGCCACGTTGATGACCTTGAACCGTTGGTCTGCGGTACGCATGGCCTGTTCGATGTCGTCTACGCTGTCATCTATGCTGTCGCTATCAGCTTCTATATCAGCACTCTTATTGGAATTGAGTAGTTTGGGGGCATCACCGGATGTGCTTTCGGCATTGTCGCGCAGGCGTACAACTTCGATGAGGGAGGCTTCGGATGCACGCAGCGACACTTCATAATCCATAATTGAATACTTAATGGGATCTTTAAGCGGCGCATGTAGCAACACCTTGACTTCGCGGCCACGTACAAAGCCCATATCCATGACGCGCTTACGGAAAGCGCCATGTCCCAATATCTTGACAATTACAGCCTTATCGCCTGTTTTCAGTTCGGATAATCGCATAGTATCACTATCGCGTTGTGTGTTATCTGTTCATAGTCGAATTATTACGAGTGCAAAAATACTAATTTTTGGCGGAACAGTCGCACTTGCTTATATTATTTATCGGGCAGAAAAATCGAAGTTCGGACTTGTTGCGCTTTGATACAAGATTATAATAATCAATGGCGGGTGGTTTGAGAATCTTTCCTGCAAACAAATACAGACTAATGGATGATGTTAATAAAAAGGTTAAGTGTCGTTTTGATACATATTTTCCAATAGTTTTAAGTACGAAGTGACGTTGTGGCCGGCGAGGTATATACAGGTACGCAAATACTATGACGAAAAGTAAGAGTGTGGGCTAAATAGACGCGACATTCTTGGATGTAAATGCCGCGGAGTCAAATAAACATCAGCGAGATGTTTATACAATTTCGCGCTTACTCTTTTTAACTTAGGGGTGTATCATGGTCTCGAATAAAATTCGTATCTTTGGCATCCAATTTGCAGTATGAGGCTGCATATAACATACGACGAATGAAAAAAGATTCCAACGAACCCAAGCACCAGATAGTGTCCTTCGGACAAATCGAAATAGACAGCAAACGCGCTGAAGGCAAAATCGATATGGCTGATTTGCCCATATTGGCGACCCGCAATTTGGTATTATTCCCGGCTGTGACAATGCCATTGTCGCTGATGCGTGAAAGTGCCGTCAAATTGGCACAATACTCCTATGCACACAATGTGCCCATAGGTGTTGTGTGCCAAAAGAACCCCGATGTAGAGACACCGGGGCTTGATGACCTATATAAATACGGTGTTATAGCTGACGTGCTCAAAGTCATAGAGTTGCCGGATGGTAGCAAGACTGCGATCATCAGTGCTCGGCGTAAATTCCGCATTCTCGGGCCCGGTGCAGGCCAATGTATCCCCGGCGAGTTGTGCGCCAAAGGTCGGTTGACGCGAGACACCAAACCGCGTGCGGACGATGATGAATATGCCAACCTGACGCAATGTGTCATCAACGCAATGAAGGAACTTGTCCAAACGGCCGGAAATGAGTCGTCAGATATGGCACTTAAATTTGATAGCGAGAATAATCCTGAAACGGCAATAAATGTTATCTGTTCGCTTGCGCCCATAGACGTGGCCCAAAAAGAAGAACTGTTGGAGTGTTCGCGAGCTATGGACAGAGCTTTTCGTCTACTCACGTTGTTGACGCATGCTCAAGAGACCTTTGAGATACAAAAGTCTATCATGGATCGCGCCCGTCAGCAGATGGAAGATAACCAGAAGAATGCCTTCCTACAAAATCAGATGGATGTAATCCGGCAGGAACTTTACGGCAACGACAGCGATGAAATCGATGATCTTGAGAAGCGTGCGAAGAAAATCAAGATGCCTGAAGCCGTAGCCAAGACATTTCGCAAGGAAATAGACAAGTTACGTCGCTACAATCCACAGTCGCCGGACTACTCGGTACAATACACCTACCTTGAGCAGCTGCTGGCACTGCCATGGAATGTCTTTTCGAAGCTTAATACGGACTTTGACAAGGCTCGCGAGATACTTGAGAGTGACCATTACGGGCTACAGAAAGTCAAAGAACGTATACTCGAACAGTTGGCCGTACTCATAGACAACCCCAAAGGTAAAGCCTCGATAATATGCCTTGTAGGACCTCCCGGAGTGGGCAAGACCTCGTTAGGACAGTCCATAGCTCGAGCCCTGGGACGCAAGTATGAACGCGTCTCCTTCGGCGGTTTGCACGACGAAGCCGAAATCCGCGGCCACCGCCGCACCTACATAGGCGCTATGCCCGGACGTATCATTGATGCCGTCAAGCGTGCCGGCACGTCCAACCCGGTATTATTGCTTGACGAAATTGACAAAATCGGTGCAGACTACAAAGGCGACCCTGCGGCAGCCCTGCTCGAGGTGCTTGATCCGGAACAGAACCACAAATTTCACGATAACTATATTGACGTGGATTTTGACTTGTCGCATGTGCTGTTCATAGCCACGGCCAACACACTATCTTCCATATCGCGGCCGCTGCTGGACCGTATCGAAGTTATCGAAATCAGCGGGTATCTCGAAGAAGAAAAGATTGAGATAGCCAAGCGGCATATCCTGCCAAGATTGCTCGAACAATACGGAAAGACCGCCGAAGACCTCAAGATTACAGACGAAGCCCTTGCCGCTGTCATCGAGAACTATACCGGAGAAAGCGGCGTGCGCCAGCTCGAAAAACACCTTGCCGAGATTATCCGTAAGATGATACTCCGAGACAAACTAGGGCAAACCTTCCCGTGTCCTGTGCGTCCCGAAGACCTTCGGGACTTGCTTGGCGTCAAACCGTTCAATAAAGACCGCTACGAGGGCAACGACTTTGCCGGAGTTGTTACAGGCTTGGCCTGGACCGAGGTTGGGGGTGAAATCCTTCTTGTAGAGACATCGCTTGCAAGTGGGAAAGGAGACAAAATCACTCTGACCGGTAACCTTGGCAACGTGATGAAAGAATCGGCCGCCATAGCTCTTCAGTGGACCAAAGCACATGCCGCTGTTCTAGGTATCGATACAGAGCTTTTTGATAAATACAGCCTACACATACACTTCCCCGAAGGAGCCATACCCAAGGACGGCCCATCGGCCGGTATTACAATGACTACGGCTATTGTATCGCAATATACTCAACGCCAGCTGCGTCCTCGCATAGCTATGACGGGTGAGATGACCCTGAGGGGTAAGGTGCTGCCGGTGGGTGGCATCAAGGAAAAGATTCTTGCGGCTAAGCGTGCCGGCATCACTGACATTATTCTTTCCGGCGAAAATCGCAAGGACATCGAAGACATCGAGCCGCGGTACATTACAGGGCTTGTCTTCCATTACGTAGACACAATGATGCAAGTGCTTGACGAAGCCCTGCTCCCTAATAAAGTCCCGGGGGCTATCAACCTTTAAGAAATGGTCAACGACAAAACCGCGCAATGTACAGCCCGTGCCAATATAAGCATACGCGGTGCACGAGTCAATAACCTGCGTAATGTCAGCGTAGACGTCCCTCGTAACCGCCTTGTGGTTGTTACCGGCCTCAGTGGCTCGGGCAAGTCCTCACTGGCCTTCGACACATTATATGCCGAGGGCCAGCGGCGCTATGTCGAGAGCCTTAGCGCGTATGCACGTCAGTTCCTCGGACGAATGTCCAAGCCTGAATGCGATGGCATACGCGGCTTGCCACCTGCTATCGCCATCGAACAACGAGTAAATACGCGCAATCCGCGTAGTACCGTGGGTACTTCCACCGAAATATACGACTACATACGTTTGCTATATGCACGCATAGGTCGCACATATTCGCCGATAACCGGATTGGAGGTCCGCCATCATGACGTAGGTGATGTCATCGAGTGTGTCCGTTCTTATCCAAATGGAACACGTATTGCTGTGACTGCACCCATCAGCATACCAGAAGGCCGAACATTGCTCACCCAACTTGATGTATACCTTAAAGGCGGATATACGCGTCTGCTGGCAAAAGACGGGTCTTTTGTTTCAATCGAACAGATGCTTGCTGACAAAAGCAATTGTCCTCCCAATACTGACGGTTACGACTTACTTATTGATAGACTGACAGCCGACACGGAAGACAAAGACAGCTTGTCGCGATTGACCGAGTCGATAGAGACTGCATTCTTTGAAGGACATGAAACGATGACTTTGGTCGTCTGGACGGATGGGATGGTGCGACGTCACGAATTTTCGAAACGTTTTGAGGCCGATGGCATCACATTTATAGAACCGTCCGAACAGATGTTCAACTTCAATAATCCCTATGGGGCATGTCCGCGCTGCGAAGGCTTCGGACGTACAATGGGTATCAGCGAAGATCTTGTTGTGCCCAATTCTTCCCTATCGGTGTATGACGATGCCGTTGTGTGCTGGCGTGGCGAAGTTATGAGCCAATGGAAGCGAGACTTCATACATATTGCAGCACACACTTCATTTCCGATACATCGTCCGTATCGCGAACTTACCGATGATCAAAAGAAGCTCTTATGGGAAGGAAATACGGCATGGCCCGGTATTAACGGCTTCTTTGAATGGATCGAAACTCAACAACACAAAATCCAATATAGGGTATTGTTGGCTCGCTTTCGAGGCAAAACCCTTTGTCCGATATGCCACGGTTCGCGATTGCGTCCCGAGGCGACATATGTGCGTATAGGAGGCAAAGACATATCCTCGATAGTATCCATGACAGTATCCGACTTACGCCAATGGTTTAATGATCTCCGACTTGAAGGACGCGACAGCGAAATAGCCGCTCGCCTACTCAGCGAAATCAACAACCGCCTTGCATTTTTGGATGACGTAGGCCTGGGCTATCTTACGCTTGACCGTCTTAGTAATAGCCTCAGCGGAGGAGAAAGCCAGCGCATAAATCTTGCGACTTCGCTCGGCAGCAGTCTTGTCGGTTCGTTATACATACTTGACGAACCGTCCATAGGTCTGCATTCGCGAGACACCCAACGCCTAATAGACGTTCTGCGCAGACTTCAACGCATAGGTAACACCGTGGTCGTCGTCGAACACGATGAAGAAATCATGCGTGCTGCCGATTACATCATTGATGTAGGACCGGATGCGGGACAGAATGGTGGAACCATCGTGTTCAGCGGGATGCCGTCTCAGCTGCCCGAAGTTGTAGGTAAATCTTACACGGCTGACTATCTGTGCGGAGCTCGTCATATATCGGTACCCAAACGTCGGCGCAAGAGCAATGCTTTTATCACGGTTAAGGGCGCTCGCCAGCACAATCTAAAAGACATTGATGTGTCTTTCCCATTAGGAATAATCACTGTGGTCACTGGCGTCAGCGGTTCGGGCAAGTCCACGCTTGTGCGCGACATCTTGTATTGCGCACTCAAACGACGTTTTGACGAGGTAAGTGATGCGCCGGGCAAGTTTGACGGACTTACCGGTGACTTGGGACGCATACAGGCCGTTGAATTTGTCGACCAAAATCCCATAGGCAAATCCTCTCGCTCCAATCCGGCGACATACCTTAAGGCTTATGACGAAATACGTCGGTTGTATGCAGATCAGCAACTATCTCGACAGATGGGCTACACGCCTGCCCATTTCTCGTTTAACGCCGATGGCGGTCGTTGCGATGAATGCAAAGGCGAAGGAACAATTACCATTGAGATGCAATTCATGTCAGACATCACCATCGAGTGCGAAAGTTGTCACGGACGTCGTTTTAAGCCCGAGATACTCGAGGTGCAGTACCGTGGAAAAGCCATTGACGAGATACTCGCTATGACCGTGGACGAAGCCATAGAATTCTTCGGGCAGGACAGTGACTCAACGGCACGGCGTATTTGCTCGCGCTTGCAACCGCTAAAGGATGTCGGCTTGGGCTACATCAAGCTTGGCCAGCCTTCTTCGCTACTCAGTGGCGGCGAGAACCAGCGAGTCAAACTTGCATATTTTCTTTCGCAAGAAAAACCTCGCCCGACTATGTTCATCTTTGATGAACCAACCACCGGGCTTCATTTCCACGACATACATACGCTGATGGACTCGTTTGAACGGCTCATCGCACATGGACATACAGTAGTCATAATCGAGCACAATATGGACGTCATAAAGTGCGCAGACCACGTGATAGACATAGGCCCGGAGGGTGGCGATAAAGGCGGATATGTTGTAGCAGCCGGAACACCCGAAGATATTTGCAAATGTCAGCAAAGTCATACAGGTCAATACCTCCGGTATAAATTAGACGCAGTCATCTCGGGGTATCAAGCAGACAAGACAAAATAACATTGCCGGAATCCGAGAGAAAAGTGTAACTTTGTACTACTCAAAAACGAGATATACCAAGCCATGCGGCATTATCTGAAAAATATTCTGCAACTATTGCTCTCACCCGTGCACGGGTGGGAAGAAGTGTCACGTGACGGCCATGCGCCGGAATACATAGCCACCCACGGCCTATATCCACTCATCGGGCTTGCATCGGTGACATACTTTATACAGGGCATATATGCAGTACAATTCGAACTGGTGACGCTACTACAGCATGCTCTTGCAGTGTTTATGTCCCTGTTTTTGTCGTTTTTTATCGGTAAACTCGGGCTGGAGACATTCACCGCAAGATATGTAGATACCGGGAAGCTCAATGTTTTTAAGACCGACACTTTGGCAGCATATATCATAGGTATACTTAGCGTGCTGCAAATAGTGGGAAACGTTCTGCCGGTGCATACCGTGCTGGTGTATTTGCTATTAGTTTTCGCCGTAATAGTGTTATGGAAAAGTTGTCGTTATCTTGATATTGCAGTCGAAAAAGAAACATATTTCACAGCCATGGCAATAGGAGTGCTTATTGCGCCCAAGATATTACTTGATATTCTATTCTCCCTCATCTTAGGATAAAGCGTATGAAAACCACACTCAAAGAAATCAACATAAAAAACCGTCGAGCGACCTTCGATTACTACATCGAAGAAACCATGACGGCCGGGATTGTGCTTACCGGTACCGAAATCAAATCTATACGTCTTGGCAAGGCCAGCCTTGTGGACACTTATTGCTATATCGTCAACGGTGAAGTGTGGGTCAAGGAAATGTATATTGCACCGTATTTTTACGGCACTTACAATAATCCCGGCGATCGTCGAGATCGTAAGTTACTGCTTACGCACCGCGAGATACAACGGCTCGAAAAAGCCAACAAGGAGGCCGGTGTTACAATAGTTCCGCTTCGACTGTTTGTCGGGAGTCGCGGCTATGCCAAGTTGGTGATAGCCATTGCCCGTGGCAAGCATCAGTACGACAAGCGTCAATCCATACGCGAGCGCGAGGACAAACGCGCACTTGCACGCGTAATGCAAAAGCGCTAAGTGCTCTCGAACAAACGCATTACCATTTCCCATATTTTGCTTGTGCCAGAAATATGCATCCGTTGTTTTGGCTACCGTTCCAATATAAGCAAAACCTTTGACCCGTCTGCACCGGTTACAGCCATTAATTTGAGACGACCATCGCCTTCTTTGACTCCCAACCGGGATTGTAATGCGGCGGCGGCAATATCGAAATTGCGTACTGCGACCGAAATCTTCGGATAACGGTTCTTGAAGCGTTTGAGCACTTTTGACTGCCATGGAAGAACTTCGAGGACCTTCCACGCTTGTCCCGGAAAGTTGGGAATAATATCCGTGTGCACGTATAAGTGGGTATCCGCTGCAATTTTGGACGTCTTATAGCGGTGTGCCAAAGTTCGATAGCCGCCGCTTTTCATCACCGAGGGGTAGGGCTCGTAAATAATTTCGCCGGCTTCAGGTGTGCGCAATGGCGGTTGCGGTCCGGACTCCTCCGACATTGTGAATGTAAAATCAGCTATTTCGCCATCGGCCAATAGTGTCAACGCGTGTATGCGTTGCGTACCGGCTGCTACTTTAGGCTTTGTCAAATCACAGACGGCCACCAATTCTTTGCACTGTGTAGTCGTGCCGATTGTGTAGATATCTGTCACACATTCCAGCGGCTCGACCATACCTCCACGTATGTCTATCATAGGCGATGCCTTGATGATGAGCATTTTGAAATGGCGACGGAAATCGCCGAGCATCGAGATGACGTCCGGGGCACAGTCCGCCAAGCCAAAGAGTCGTCGGCCGCCATCGCCGCGTCGTGCCGGATCGATAAATGCCACTTCGCCGTGCAATATCCCGTCACGTAGCATCTCAACACTATTGCCATGCAGCACACGCAACATCTTCAAGTCGCGTCCGGCGGCATTGTCGCGTAAGGCATTGGCAAGAGCTTGATCACGTTCGCATGCCGTCACCGGGTGTCCGGCGGATGCTGCATGCATAGCGTCGATGCCCAACCCCGCAGCCAAGTCCGTAACCGGGCAGTCGCGAGGCAATAACGAGACGTGTATCCGGGCAAGTGCATCCGAGGTACTTTGCTCGCCACATAATGTGTTGCCGAAAACCAGATGCGGATACGCTTGAAGGGTCTGCGAGAGTTTCTTGCCGAAGCGTTGGCGGCACTCTATCTGAGTAATTGCACACGACATCTCTGCATCGCCGTGATAGCGAAGCCGCAGTTTGGCCGGGTCATCGCCCATGTGCTCATTCACAAAATTCCAAAACTTGTCAGAATCGTATGTCATATCGTAATGCCGCATTGAAGGCGCAGCAAATGCAAAGTTACTCATAAATGCGAGAAAGTAACCATCCGAGCCTCTGATGTTTTGATGTTTCGGCGTAAAATATGTAATTTTGTAAACCCAAAGGGCATCACGCCTACGACAGGATGATTGAAGCCCATAGGAAATTGAAACAAAACGAGACACGGGCAAATATTCGTGTCCATTAAAACCTCTGACAGCACTTACACGTATGGTCAATGCACAGAAATATAAAGTCGCTGAAATAGAACGCGACCGTCGAATATTGGAGCTTCTCGCGCAGAATTTTCCGACAATAAGCGCAGCCAGCACCGAGATTATTAACCTCGAGGCCATACTCAATTTGCCCAAAGGTACCGAACACTTCGTGGCCGATGTGCATGGCGAGTATGAAGCTTTTCGTCATATTCTCAAAAACGCCTCCGGCAATATCAAGCGCAAAGTACGCGAAATTTTCGGCTCGACACTACGCGACAGCGAAATCAAGGACCTATGCACCTTGATTTATTATCCTCGTCCAAAACTTGAAATCATCAAGGATAACGAGCAAGACATCTCCGATTTCTATCAAATTACATTGAATCAGTTGGTCAAAGTCTTGCGCTCCGTTTCGTCAAAATACACGCGCTCCAAGGTTCGTAAGGCTTTGCCTAAGGCATTTTCATACATCATCGAAGAGTTGTTGCACGAGACCCCGGATGATATAAAGAAACAAGCATACTTCAACCGCATAGTCGAGACAATAATTCTCACCGGTCAGGCCGATGAGTTCATCGTCACCATGTGCAATGTCATACAGCGATTGAGCATAGACCAATTGCATATACTTGGGGATATCTTTGACCGCGGCCCGGGTGCACACCTAATTATGGAGATGCTTAACGACTATCCCAACTTTGACATACAATGGGGCAACCATGATGCTCTGTGGATGGGTGCTGCAGCCGGGAACATGGGCTGTATCGCCAATGTCCTGCGCTTGTCGTTGCGGTATGCAAATATGGCCACGCTCGAAGAAGGTTATGGTATCAACCTTGTGCCGCTTGTGACTTTTGCCATAGAAATGTACGGTGAAGACCCGTGCACATACTTTACTCCAACATTTATGGATGATGAAGCCGCACATACCGAAAAAACGCGGCGCATACTTGCTCGTATGCATAAGGCCATAAGCATCATACAATTCAAAATCGAAGGACATATCATCGACAGACATCCCGAATGGAATATGGACGACCGCAAAGTACTGAAAGGAATTAATCCGGGACGTGGTGTGGTTACAATCGATGGCACAGAGTATCCATTGCGAGATTGCCACTTCCCGACCATAGACCCGGCCAACCCTTATGCGCTGACGCCCGAAGAAACTGACCTTATGCATAAATTGCAACACTCGTTTCTGGTAAGCGAAAAGCTTCAACAACATATCGGGGTGCTGCTGTCGCATGGGGCTCTTTACGGTGTGTACAACGGCAATCTGCTGTTTCATGCATCGCTACCTTTGAATGCCGATGCAACATTCAAGGAAGTCGAAATTGACGGCGAGAAATATAGTGGTCGTCACCTTCTCAATAAGGTAAACCGTGTGATGCGTGCCGCCTTCAATGCCGACCTACCTCAGGATGAACGCGAATATGCCATAGACTTTTTCTGGTATCTCTGGTGCGGCCCCGACTCACCGCTCTTTGACAAGTCCAAGATGGCGACTTTCGAACGTTACTTCATCGAAGACAAAGCCACACATGCCGAGACCAAGGGCAATTACTATACCTTGCGTGACCGTGTCGATGTATGCGACAAAATTCTCGATGAGTTCAAGGTGAAGGGCGAACACCGCCATATCATCAATGGGCATGTGCCCGTTCGAGCCAGTCGTGGCGAAAGTCCCATACGAGCCAATGGCCGTCTGATGGTAATTGATGGTGGATTTGCCAAGGCGTATCACGATACCACAGGCATTGCCGGTTACACCCTTGTATTCCACAGCCGAGGGTTTGAACTGGTTCAGCACGAGCCTTTTACTTCCGCCGAAAATGCTATTGTCAATGGTACTGACATCGTGTCCACCAACCAGATAGTAGAGCTGAGCGCCCACCGCATGCGTGTGCGCGATACCGACAAGGGCTACGAATTGCAATGCCAAATAGACGAACTCATGGAATTGCTGTATGCTTACAAAAACGGATATATAGCCGAGCGCTCGCACTAAGGCATACATATACAAACGCCGGAGGGGACTGACACACATGCGTGTATCTGCCCCTCCGGTTATCTTCGGTATGAAATGTATGTCGGCCTATATTGTGGCTATAGCTATACGCAATTCTTCGGGATGCAGATAACAAGCTGCAATCCGACATAATCGCTCGGGGGTCATAGATGTAATGCTGCGTACCTGAGCGGCGTAGTATCCGTTCGGGATGCCGGCCAAAAGAGCGGATTCATAGTAATCCATGATTGACAGAGGCGTATCCAATGTTGTGGCCAGTGTCGACATTACATCCCGACGCAACCGCGTCATTTCGTCCTCGCACATAGGTTCGGAAGCGAGTAATTTCAATTCATTGCGTATTTCTTCGACGACGGTATCAGTGTATTCGGTATCGCATTGGGCCGAAATTTGCACCGTGCCGGACTTGCGTACTCCTATGAGGGCCGCCCCTATGCCGTACGTAAGGCCTTTACGTTCGCGAATATTGGTCATCAATCGGCTGCCGAAGTATCCGCCAAGTGCAATTACGGCATGACGCAAGTCCACATAGTCGGGATGCTGACGTCCTATAGCCGGTATGGAGGCGCAAATGGCACTTTGGATAGTATGCGGCAAATGTTCGACACGTATCTGCGGCGGTTGCGGCGATGGCGGTATATCTACAAACGATTCCACCGAGGCAGGCTTCAATCCACTTGCAAAGGACGCCACAATGCTGCGTGCATCTGATACACAATCCAAGTCACCCGTTACAAATACATGTATAGAGTGGTGAGTGATGCCTTCATAATGACAACGGCGTACATCCGCGACTGAGACAGCCTCGCATTGTTCGGCCGTTACGGGCAGCATATAAGGATGGTCGGGACCATATGATAATTCGGCAGAGAGACAAGATGCGACATATGAAGGCTTGGTCAATGCCGTACGCATATTAGCAAGTCGCGTGCGATGTTGTGCCTCGAATGCCCCGTCCGGAAAAGTTGGCGTCAAAATCATATCGGACAACAGTGGCAGTAGTGCCAAAACCTTGTCTGTTTCGCCCAAAATGCCGATGCCTGTATATTTTGCATTGCCTATCGGTTTGAGTGATACGCCGTTGAAATCAAATATCTGCGCAATGGCTTCTCCCGTATGGCTTTGCGTGCCATCGCAAAGCATGGGCGCAACAAAAGACGCCGCACCCCTGACCGGAAGATTGGCGTCACCGGCATTCCAAAACACGTTCACACGAAGTATGCCGCACTTCGGACGATTGTAGGAACACAGTGTGACACCCTCACATATTTTAGCTGTTTCGATGCTCGGGATGGCAAGAGAGTCGAATTCGCGCACCGATGGCGGCGTCTTTCTGTCAAGCATCAGTTTCGGGATTTTGTTCTAAAAATAGGCGTGCAGCCTCCAAATCTTCCGGCGTGTCAATGCCGATAGTATTGGTATTGGTGTATGCGACAGCTATAGTGTATCCGTTTTGCAGCCATCGGAGCTGTTCCAATGACTCGGCACGCTCTAACGGCGATTGAGGCAATGATGCAAGACGGCGTAAAACATCGTGTCGATAAGCATATACACCCACATGTCCGTAATAAGTCGTGGCCTTCGTCCAGCTATTTTGCTCGATTCCGCGGCAGAAAGGTATTGGCCAACGCGAAAAATACATAGCAGTGTTTACCTGTGATATTACGACTTTTACAAGTGCCGGGTCAGCAATGGTTTCGTATGGTGTCGAAGCCGGCAACGGCCGCGCCAAGGTGGCGATGTCCACGTCTTCGCGCTCGAAACATCCGGCCAAAGCCATCAGCGAACCGGTGTCTACGAAAGGTTCATCGCCCTGGATATTTACAATGACATTTTGTGTCACCCCGAGAAGCTCTACAGCCTCGCGGCAGCGATCGGTGCCACTATGGTGGTCGATGGACGTCATTACAACTCGTCCGCCAAAGCCGGTGACGCAGTCTGCTATGCGAGTGTCGTCTGTGGCCACGGCTACATTGTCTCCAAAAACCTTAGAGACACGACGCCATACATGCTCGATGACGGGGCGAGTGCCCAGCATAGCCAAGGGCTTGCCCGGAAAGCGTGTCGATGCGTATCGTGCCGGTATCACGGCAAAGCATTGGTTGGATATCGATGAAAACATATCGGTGTTCGGTATTTGTGTTGTTCTTAAAATTCTTGAATAGGCAGTTTAATGCTATGCTAAGGCATGGTTTCGCCGCTCGGTCGCATTTTCTTTTTTCCAAAATACGATGGTAGTATCAGCGATCCGGCCACGAGGTATATGTAATAGCTGATCAATCGCCAAGCCAGAGCCATCATCAGGGCCATCTGCGGGCTGCCGACAAGATCGCCGTAATAGGTGGCGAAAATCACTTCGGAAATACCGCTGCCGCCCGGGGTAGGGGAAACCATGAGCAAGACCCATATTACAAATTGGCGGCCGAATACCAGCCATCCGGATGCATCGGGACAGAAGCCCCAAAATAAGGCATTGACCACCAAATATCGTGAGAACCATGATACAACAGTGGCAAAAAACACATTGAGCCACCAGCGCATCGAACGTTGGCGCAATTGGCGTGATGTGGTCACCATATTGTCGGCCATTTCGTAGGCGCTTCTTCTCCATCGGCGCAATATGCGCCGGCCAAAAGCCTTTTTGATGAATCGGGCCACTGCTTCGGGCCATGCAATTATGCCCATAAACAATAACGCTGTGTATACCACTATGCCGGCGTACACTATCCAAAAGACTATACGCACACCCAACATAAAGCCGGCATCTACTGTGCCTTGGGCAAACAAGAGGTCATTTGGTATCAATAACAGTATCACAGGACAAAATACCACGAAAAACATCTCGTCCATCAGCAGTGTGGTAAGTGTCAGTGTTGCGGCTTTGCCCAGAGATACTCCCTCTCGATTGAGATAAAACACAGCCAAGGCGCTACCTCCGACAGCAGACGGGGTTATGGCCGAAGTGAAGGCGCACATTAAATCGACGCGCACCGACCGACGCCACGTCAATTGCGGGTGTGCAATCGTGTGAAAACGCCACGTTAAGCCAAAGTCTCGTCCGACCACAAATACGCAGGCAAGCGCAAATCCGACAAGCATTTGCACATTCCAGTCTATGGTATCTAAAGCTTTGCCCCCGAATTCATCGGCAAAGAGCCATGCCGTGACGCCCAAGCCGATCAATACGGGCAAGGCAACACGTAATAATATGGAAGATAAAGAGGTCTTCATTCGTAGGACCGGGGCATAAAACAATGAAGCATGGTCAATTGGTTTATGGATGCTTGCGTCCCAAACGCATCATTCGACTTTTTTCGTGACGGTATTTATTATAGACAATATGCAATCGATGGCCCGTACCGCATCGGATGAGGATCCTATGTCTTCCAGCGAAAGAGCAAAGCCGTTGACCCCGGCAGCAATCATAGCTCGGATGTTAGCGGCGGCAAATGCCCCGACAGCGACAATGGGCGTATTGACGCCGGCATCGCGCACTGTTTTTACAAAGGCCGCAGCCTCGTCTACGCCCGTGTCTGTCGGTATGGTAACATAATCAATATCAAGGGCGGCCAAAGTGCCGACAGATGATGCCGATGCCGCAGCAATACCGATGATGGCCTCGGCTCCAAGCTTTTCGCGCAAAGCGCGTGCATTGGTCGATGACTCAGATATATATACGCCGTGTACGCCCATTTCAGCGGCCAACTCGGGGTTGTCTTCTATGGTTAGAATGACGCCTTGCTCACGACATTCGTTTGCGATGACTGACAATTGGGCGCGGGCGTCCTGGTCGGGAATATCATCGATGCAAACCTGTATCCATCCACATCCGGCCTGTACGGCCAAATGAGCCTGTTCGGAAAGTTCGAGCCCTATATGTCTTTTTGCAATGAATAGTAGCATGGTATAATATGTGGACTTATGTTATTTGTGGACAAAGGTAGTGATTATGCGCGTACACACAAAAAAAAGGCGAACAATTCGCCTCCGGTAATGCTAAAATATGGGAGAGTACGAATACCGCACGTCTAAGACAATAATGTCTTGGTGATAGTGTCGGAAGCTTCTTGCAATTGTTTCTCGTATGGTATACGTTCTTCGATTTGTCGACACCCGTATAGCACCGTGGCATGGCTGCGACCTAAACGTTGTCCTATGGCCTTGAATGACATCTTGGCAAGTTGTTTGGCCAGGTACATCACCATCTGGCGTGCATCCGAAATTTCGCGCTTGCGCGAGGAGGTAAATACCAAACTCTGTTCCACGTTGTAGTATGAGCACACTTCGCGAAGCACATCATCAAATTCGGTGCTGCGCCGAGTGGTGCGTATGGCATTGCCCACGACGTTGCGAGCCAATTCCAGGGACACCGGGATGTTACAGAAAGTCGCACGTGCCACTATCGATGTCATTACGCCCTCAATGTCACGGATGCTGTCGGTGACGTTATTGGCTATATAAGTCATCACATCGTCCGGCAATTCGATGCCTTCGCTTGCAGCTTTTTGGCTGAGTATGTGTCGACGCAATTGCAGATCCGGACGCTCGAGACGTACGGAAATACCCCACTTGAAGCGGCCGAGCATACGCGCTTCAAAACCTTTCATATCTGCGGGCGCACGGTCCGAAGACAGTACAATCTGTTTGTTGTTGAGATGCAGATAATTGAATATATTGTAGAACATGTTTTGCGTTTTGGGCTTGTCGTTCAAGTCCTGGATGTCGTCTACAATAAGGGTGTCTATACTCTGATAGAAATTGAAGAACTGGTTGGTCTCGCCACGCATGTGAGCTGTAGTGAACTGGCTCTGGAAGGTGCGCGAGGTAAGGTATACCACCCTCATGTCGGGGAAACGTTCTTTGAGGCGTATGCCTATGGCTTGGATAAGGTGGGTCTTGCCCACGCCGGTGTCTCCGAAAATAAAGAGGGGATTGAACGTCTTGACCTGCGGGTCGTTGGCTAAAGACTCGGCTATGATCAGGGCATTTTTGTTCGATGACGACACACAATAATTCTCGAAAGTAAACCGAGGGTTGAGTTGTGGGTCTACCGAACCGACAGGTCGTGGCGCAAAGGGATTGGCCACCGCCGGCGTAGTTACAGCCTTGCTTCGCGGTGTGCTGGCCACGTCCACTTGCGTGTCAGGCTCTTTGCTTACGACATTGAACAGGTAGTGCAATTGTACGTCCGGGCCGTATACTCGGTGCAGTATAGGCCCTATGATGTCAAGATAGTTGGCTTCGATATGCTCGGCAAACAACGGCGTCGGAACCATCAGTTTAAGGTCATTGCCGACGTGGCTCACTTCGCTGATGTCCTTGAACCATAGGTCATACTCGCTTGCGCTAACTTCTTTACGGATTAGCGTAAGACAATCTTCCCATAGTGGCGTATGGCTGCCCGGTTTGTTCATAATCAGTTAAGTGGTAGACCCGTATTTTGCAGAAATATCTACCTGCGGCGAAAGATGGCTGACGCTGCAGGCGCATAACGTGGAATGCAAAGTTGGCGATTTTTTTTTAATCTGCCAAAAGATATTTTCACAATTGTCGGCCAAATTCTTCTAAAAACCAACAAGCCAGGGCGTTTTGTCGGAGCATTTTTTTTTTGTAACTTTCGGGCGTTTTTGGACGGATGTGCCGTACATCGACACAACGGCCGATAGTTCACACCATCTACTCATTATGGATTACAAGACTCCGTTATTCAGCATTATCACAGTAACTTACAATGCTTCTGCTACGCTTGGCCGTACAATGCAAAGCGTGGCGGTGCAGTCATGCGACCGATATGAACATATAATTATGGACGGAGTGAGCACGGATGACACCGTGACTATTGCCCGAAAGTATGCCGATAGTCGCACGCATATAGTCTCGCAACCGGATGCAGGATTGTATGATGCCATGAACAATGCTATGGATATTGCCTCGGGTGAGTATCTTATATTTCTTAATGCCGGAGACAAATTCCATGATGCCGGGGTGCTGCAACGCCTTGCCGAGGCCGTAGAAGCCAACTGCCGCCCCGGCATAGTCTACGGACAGACGAATTTGGTGGATGATGAGGGGCGGTACATAGGTCCGCGACACCTCAAAGCCCCGCGTAAGTTGACTGTCAATTCTTTCAAGAAAGGAATGCTGGTTTGCCACCAAGCTATGGCTGTACGCCGCGATATAGCTCCGCTCTATGATACGAGATGGCGCTTCTCGGCCGATTATGACTGGTGTGTCGTATGTCTGCAGCGCTCGCCTAAGAATGTGTATGTAGACTGCACGCTAATTGACTACTTGTACGAGGGGATGACCACTCGTAACCACGGCGCATCACTTCGTGAGCGTTTTAGCATAATGGCTCGCCACTATGGACTTGTACCGACCATGCTGCGACATCTGGGCTTTGCACTGCGCGGCTTCGGGCGTAAACTCGCCAATCCTCGTAGCAGGCAATGACTACTCAAATCGTAGATTCCGTCACATGGGCGCATAGTCCGCGCGAATTCTATGGTCCGATAATAACCTATGATTTTGCTTGGCTTATATGCCTTGACGGTAATGTGGCAGGCTGCCTGTTTACACTGTTTGTCCGATAAAATTTTATGTTTATGACGGACAATGTCCGAAATCGACCGCTTTTTGTCCGAAATATTCACCCACCCAGAAGTGTATGTGTATTAATTTTGCACCTGTAAGAAGTCGCGTGTCTATGTGATGTTAGTAAGGTGTTCCGACCTGCCGTATAGCCGACGACCTCCCAATGCATGACATCCAACTTATACAAAGACCAAACTAAACTAAAACAATACAATACAAAACAATACTAACCTCTAAATAGAAGATGTATATGAAGAGAACACTACTGACATTTGGCATACTTGCCGTAGCTATGCTGTTGCCTTGCGTGGCTTCAGCACAAGAAATCGCCGGCTATACGACCGTCGACGGCTGGGATTACGAAGTCTACGATGATGGCACAGCGAAACTTACCAGTGCTCCCGGAGCCACCGGCTCTGTCGTTGTCCCCGACGCAGTCACACACAATGGCAAATCCTACACGGTTACCTATTTGGGCGGAGAATCTTTCAACGGGAATAAAAACATCACTGCAATACAGTTGCCTGCCGGCCTCAAGACCCTCGGAGGTCGCGCTCTTTACGAGTGCACGAACCTGGAGACGGTCACCGGCGGTCCCGAGGCGTTAGAGTACATAGCTCAATATAATCTTATGTACTCGAAATGGATGGAAAACCAGCCGGAAGGTCCCGTCTACTTCAAGAAATGGCTGATCAACTTCAAGGGTAAGTATGAAGAGGATGTCTTCGCTCTGCCCGAAGGCACTATCGGTGTGATGCAGTGGGGTGTATATAGTGGTATCAAGTCTAAGGTTATGCGCGTGCCGGCATCCACAAAGGCGATAGATATAGTCACTATTATGAACGATTATGACGGAATGCACTATCTGGAGCGTTTCGAGGTAGACAAAGGCAATACGACATACTTCAACGACGAGGTGGGTGCTTTGTACAAAAATGGCGAGTCAATCACCATCAACGAGGTTGAACATACCGGTGTTGCGTTTGTATGTCTCCCGAAGGCAAATCCCGCGAAGGTCTACAACGTGCTCCCCGGCACAAAATTCTTGATGTCTAAATCCCTAAATAACCGGAGCCTGGAGCAGTTCAACGCCCCCGAAGGCGTAGTGTATGTAGGCTACGAAATCTTCCGCTTTAACTCTCCCAAGGGAGTTGACCTGCCTTCGACCGTCCTAAAAATATATGACTCTTTCTACGCGGCAGAAGGAGTCGAAACGATTGCGCTTCGCGCCACCGCAGTGCCTGAGCATACTAATGACTCATTCTACAAATGCCGGAATACCACGCTGTATGTTCCGGATGCTTCGGTAGACGCTTATAAGGCTGCTACGGCTTTCGCCGTAGTGAAGCAAATCCTGCCGCTGTCGCAGTATTCCGCAGTGAAGGATGTCACCGCCGCCGAAACCTCGGCAGAAGTGACCGCCATCTATGGCATCGACGGCTCGGTGCGCACCGCCCTGCAACCCGGCATCAACATCGTACGCTATAGCGACGGTACCGCACGCAAGGTTATGCACCGCAACTGATAGGCCCTTAAGACAATCGATATATATTGCCTCCGCCGTAAGGATGACAGACCTTACGGCGGAGACCGTTATATATATGTGGGAATGTGTTGTGCATGTCGCGTATATAGAATGATTTGTACGACCCGAAAAAAAACGCTAACTTTACAGCGAGAGACGTACCGTGCTCAATACACGGTCGACAAAAACAGACAAACACAATGTATATACTCAATACAACATTCCATGTAGACAATAGAGTGCGCCGGGACTTCTTGGACTGGGCACGCAAAGTATATATGCCGGCAGCCATCGACACAGGGCTGTTTGGCAGCGCACGCCTGCTGCGCGTGCTCACAGATACCGATCCCGAAGGCGTGAGCTTCGCATTACAGATGGACTGCGAAAGCATCAGCGAGGCCCGGCGATGGCATGATGAGACGGCCACGCTGCTGCGAGACGATATGTCCCAACGTTGGGGTGATAAGGTGTTGTTCTTTACCACATATCTCAAGGACGCCGAATGAATTCCGGAGAGCCCAAGGAAGGCGGTTTTGACCGCATAATCATTGGCATAGACCCGGGCACGAATGTTATGGGCTACGGCATACTCGGCGTGTGGGCAAATAAACCCACTTTGGTTGCTATGGGCGTCATCAAACTGAGTCGTTTCGAAGACCACTATATGCGTCTGCACCGCATATACGACCGGGTCTTGGGCCTTGTCGAACAATACCTGCCCGACGAAATGGCCATAGAGGCACCGTTCTTTGGCAAAAATGTCCAAAGTATGCTCAAGCTGGGTCGAGCGCAAGGTGTGGCCATAGCTGCGGCTTTGGCGCGTGCCGTGCCTATCACAGAATACGAACCGCGCAAAATCAAACAGGCCATTACCGGCAATGGTGCCGCCTCAAAGGAGCAGGTGCGCGAAATGCTACGCCGTATGCTCAGCATTCCGAAAGTGGACTTGGATATCGAACTGGATGCCACCGATGCTTTGGGCGCTGCCCTTTGCCACTTTTATGAGTCTTCAAAGCCGGTTATCGCCAAGTCTTATTCGTCTTGGAAGGACTTTATAGCCAAGAATCCGGATAGGGTCAAATAAGGCGGCGATTATTCATGACTCGTTGTAGACGAGTTTCGACACAAGTCTTGTGTGGTTGCTATATATATCGCTCCTTAAACGCCTACTTGAAGAACAAACATGCGTCTCCGTAGCTCAGGAAGCGGTAGTCGTGAGCCAAGGCATATTCGTATACTTCGCGCCACATAGGGTCGCCAATCATGGCCGAGACAAGCAACAATAGCGTTGATCCCGGTTGATGGAAATTGGTGATCATACCATCCACCATCATATATCGATAAGAAGGCGCTATCATAAGGCGAGTGTGTGCAGTCAGATGCTCCATATCATTGGCATCAAGATACTCGTAAACGTTGCGAATTGCCTCGGTACGCGTCAGTCGCGGATGCTCGTCTGAATAGGCATACCATTGAGGAACAACGCCGTCCCAACGGCCTTGACCGATAAGGCATCCGCAATGATAGAGACTTTCGAGCGTGCGTACACTGGTGGTGCCCACGGCAATAAGCGGACGTTCCGGAGCTAAATCGGCCAGACGTTGTATCAAATCGCGTTCGACTACCACGGCTTCGCTGTGCATCTCATGCTCACCGATACATTCGCTCTTGACCGGGCGGAAAGTGCCGGCTCCCACATGCAATGTCACCTCGGCTCGTTCAATACCTTTGGCATCTAATGCAGCAAGCACTTCGGGCGTAAAATGTAACCCCGCCGTAGGTGCAGCTACCGACCCGTCGATGCGCGAAAACACCGTTTGATAGTCAATGCGGTCGCTTTGTTCGCTGGCACGATTGAGGTATGGCGGAATGGGAATCTCGCCCGCGGCATCAATGACCCGGGCAAATGAAGCATCCGAGTCCCAGCTAAGACGCACCAGCGACTCACCGCCGGGGAGTGTTTCGATACGTTCGGCTGTCAGGCATAAGTCTTGTCCGTCGATATTAATGAGCCCGTGTAGAGCTGTATCCGCATTCCATCGCTTCGAATTACCGACCAGACACTTCCACACTACCGGTCCGCTTCCGCCGAAACAAGTCTCGTAGTCCGCCGGACTTACGGGTTCAAGGCAAAATACTTCGATGAGTGCGCCTGTCTCCTTGCGAAAACGCAACCGCGCATTGATGACGCGTGTATTGTTGTATACGAGCAACGTATTCTGCGGCAGATAATCGGGTAGGGCGGCAAATACCGTATCGGCTTCAATGCCCGAACCGCGACGTGCCACCAATAGTTTGCAGGCATCGCGCTGAGCCAACGGGTGCTTGGCTATGCGTTCGTCCGGTAAGTCGTAGATATAATTTTGGATATGTATCTTTCGAGGATCGGTACTTGTGCCGCTGTTGTTTTGTTCCATCATAAAACTATTAGTCATGAACGGGGAGACTGAAGCCCTGACGTACAAACATCTCGACTAAGGCCTGCGAAAAGGCCTCATTGCCTGCTCGGGGATAGCGTACTTCGGCGTATACTTGTGCAAGATTTTCCTTGCCGTTTTCTTGAACAAAGCGGCGATTGGCATCCATATCTTCTTTATTCTTATAGGCGGCGGATATTTGGGCATCCTTAGGCTCTTTGTACCTGTCATGATGAACAATATGGGAAACGTCCAAACGATCCTCGCCCGAGACAGCGCTATCGGGTACGCCGAAGGCCAAAGTAGTTACCGGCACTACCAAAGAAGGCAGCTCTAAGATTTCGGCGATATCCTTGCCGTTGAAAGTTGTAGTTCCGAGATAGCAGCATCCAAAGCCGCGCATTTCGGCGATGGTGTTAAACTGTTGAGCGAACAATGCCGTATCTATCCATGCCCAAGCTAAGGCCTGTATATTGTCCACGCCCGCATCGGCGCCATTGAGACTGCACCATCGTGTATATCGATGTAAGTCGGCGCAAAACGTCAGAAGGACAGGCGCTCCGACAGCCGCCGGCTGATTGAAATGTGCATCGTTCAGGCGTTTGCGTCGCTCACCGTCATTATGTGTCACCACCAGGCTGTACAACTGCATATTACCCGTATTGGGCGCATGCATAGCCTGTTGTGCAATATCTTCGATGGTCGCATCAGCGATGTCTATATCTTTGAAATGTCGGCATGTACCGCGGTTTTGAAAGTATGTATTTCGATCCATGATAGTCTTAAATGTCGCTTTTGAAGCATCAAAGTTACGACTTTTTCGAGTAATAGACCGCATTTTTTGAGCCTGATTAAAATATGGAGCCACGGCATTAACGCCACAGCTCCGTATGTATTAGTGATTTAGAGTATTATTTCACCTCGTAATCGTTCTCGATGGCAAACTTCGGCTCGTATTTAGGCATCGTTATGCGGTTGCCTTTCTCATCAGTTATATAGACTTCCACTTTGCCCTGGCTGCGTGCCGATAGACGCTCTTGCAAGTGATTCAGAAAGTCCTGCTGTTTGCGAAGAGCTTTTTTTCGATCGACTTTGCTGTATGTATTAGCTTGATATATAGGAGTGATGGCTTGATTCGTGTTTTCGATGCCGGTTGCTACAAAACGGAAATTGGAATTTGGCGCATACGCTTCCAAAATCAGACCCGGCAGTCCGCTCAGTTTCCATGGTCCGTCAGATACGGGTATTTCGGGCGAGAACCAGGCCTTCCACTGACGGCCGTGGTAGCTACAGACTGCAAGCATGCACTCATATCCGAGTATGGTCTTGGTGCTGTCGTCCACCATCTCCCATTGTTGTCCCATGGGTTCGGTATATGTTCCGGGTTCGTCCGCCCATTTGTCATATACCGTAACAGTCGAAGATGCTGCATCCTTATATACATACAGACTCTCGATCTTATGAGGTGCATTGCCTTTGGTCTGATTGATGGTTATGGAGCCGTCAGGATTCTTTGTCATCCATGCGGCCATTTGGATGTCGTTGAGTTGTTTCTTGCCTTCCGGGGTTGAGGTAAGCGAGTCGCAATATTCGCTCATAGTGTTGTAATACTTAGAGCCTTGCACGCCTGCCAGTAATACCATATCACGTTTTACCTGTTTAGTGAAGTTGCCTGAGCGAGGCGTAGCGTACGCCTCGTATGCCACTTTGATTGTGGCTTGTTGTGCCGATGCACATACAAATGAGCTTATCCCAAGCATCGTAAAAATTGCTTTAATGTTCATAGTATAGTGCTTTATATGAATTAAGTATTGTCCCTATTTTGTCAGTGTTATTGTCAGCAGCAGCTCGCGACCTCGCAGGTTTCGTTGCGACTCAAAAGCTGCAGTTTTGCTGTATGTTGTGTAATTGTATGTTCGCTTGTCCAAAATATTGCTCAGCGATGCAGACAATTCGATACGCTTGTTCAGTGTGTATGTTACCTTGGTATCGAGCATCAAAACATTCTTGTATAGACCGTCTGAAATCTCATTGTGGTAATGTTCGCCCGAGATATCCCAGCGTAATTTGTTCATGGGAAATACGGAGATATTCATCCTGTTGACAAGGCTGCCAAGCCAAGATGCATCGTTATCGTCCATGGAAAGGCGGTTAGCGTCATAATCGATGCTATAGTCAGCAGATATACATCCGAGTGGCCTCGTAGAAATGCTACCCCCAACGCTATATGTTGTGCTGATAGTGGAAATAAGCTGAGATTGGTAATACTGCCTGGCATTGGCGCGACTGAACAATCCTTTAGCCTTTATGGTTCCGTGCATGAAGTCCAAAGATTGTCCAATGTTGGCCATGGTATACATTGTACGAGAGGACATAGCCGCCGATTTGTAACCATATACAAGGTAGTCGCCATAGAATATTTGGTCGATAGTGTATGGCGAATGGTTCCACGAATGTCCGAAAGTAGCATTGGCAAACAATCCGCGACCTGTATTTTTGAATGCGGCCGAGGCGCTCACTCGCTGAAATGTGTTGTTATAAAAATCATCAGCGCCACAGGCGAAAGTCTTGTACGAAGACATAATCATCGAGTTGTGTATCTTCGAAATATTCATAGGCGCACGTCCGGCGCTACCATTGAGCGTAAGCTTCAAACGGTTCTGCGGAGTCCAAACGACCTTAACATCGGGCGAAAAATACACTTGCGAAGTCGCCTCCAACGCCTTGTCGAAGCCATAATGGGCAAATGTCAACGGCAGCTCGACCATAAAATTAACAGCGCGTACCATATACTCGAAACGCGGCTTTGCATACACGGCGAGATTTGATGTATTGAGAGCCTCGTATGTCAATCCGGGTACGCCCGAAGGCAGAGAGGACAAGTCGGCATCAAAGTCTCGTATATTGGCTTTGACACCGGCCGTAACTCCGACATTGATACCCTTGAATACAAAAGCGTATGCAGCACTCTCATGTGTATAAAAGGCGCGGTCCGAAACATGTTGGCGCATAGCATTGCTGCCGTTCGGTATCACCGTAAGCGTCTGAGGAAGGGACTCCCATTCAATCTGGCTGGCAAATGTTACCAGATGTTTGCCTGCAAAGCGTTTAATGGCTTTGAGGTTATTGGCAATATAATAGTCAGGCAATGATGCCGTCTGCATATTGTCAAAGTTGCCTGCCGTTGCCAGACGCATATCGTCCCAATCGATATTTGTCTTTAAGTCGTTGTTAAGGTATAATGTCTTTTGGTTGGTCTCGTAGCTGAAATTTCCGCTAAGGCTATGCGCATGTTCTGTACCCGAACGATGTTCCGATATGATGCGGTTGCCACCATCATCAGCGCCACCATAGTATGTGCTGACAGTCGTAGCATCGGCTGTCAGCCTGTTAAACGAGTAGTCCAGATTGACCTTCAGTTCGCCTGAGCATATCTTGAATACATTGTTTGCAGACACTATAAACGAACGGTTAAACAGTGTACGCCGACAGTCAAGCGAAGGCACGGACGGCAGACCTATATTGATATATCGGTTTAGCGAAGTACCACGACTGTTTCCTAAAAAATCAGTTGTGATCGGGGACAGATCTTCGCCAGTATTGTTGGCTCGCGCCGTTATGATACTTTGCATTGACGGCATGATGGCTAAGGCAAAAAACTCACCATCCCATACAGCGCCTTCGGGTTGCCACGACCATCCGCCACCCGAATGTCCGTGGACATTCCATGTTGCTTTGGCATGGCCTTTCATTTTCAGGTTTATGGCCGCACGGTCCGAAAACACCGTACCCAAAAGCACTTGTAACGGCTGGTGATTTTCCATAACCTGCACTGCGCCGACATCGTTATGGTTGATACCGTTGGTCGCAACGCCGTATTTTCCGCCAAGCATATCGGTGCCTTCGATATAGAATTTGTTTATAGCCTCGCCCTGATACTGAACTTCGCCTGAAGGCTTGACATCAATACCCGGCATATGTCGGAGCACGTCGCCTATACTCTTGTCTTGAGGTTGTGCAAATGCCCCCACATTATAAGATAATGTATCGCCTTGAGCCCTAAGGCGTTTGTCGCGTATGGATACTTCGTTGAGTGTATATACTTCTGCGGCCATATGTATGGTCAGAGGAAATGATATGCTGTCTAAGGGGAAACTCTGGCGAGCATAACCCACAAGCGAAGCCTCAAGCCGATACCCTGCAGATGTGTCCGGCGCTTTGAGTGTAAATGCGCCATCGGCCTTAGTTGTGCAGAATTGTTTGATTTTGCCGGCGTCATCGCGTATCGTCACCGACACCCCGGCCATAGGCTCACCGTCGGCGTCATCAATGATAAGTCCGGTTATTGGGGCTTGAGCTACAGCTTTGATGGTTATAGCAGCAAAAAACAATGTGATATATGTGAATACCTTCATAGTTCAATGAAACAAGTGTAAAATTAACGCTTTTGATGCGTATATGATGTTAACGAAGTTTATTTGTGTCGGTGGGTTTTTGTTTTTTTTGTTAAAATATGTTATCAATCAAGCTGTTACATTATTTATATATTAAATTCTATCCGAAAAGGCGGCGTCTGATATGACAAAGCCCCAGCTTGTGAAAGTTGAGGCTTTGTTTTATGTTTTACAACAGGTTTAAAAATGGGGCTGCGCCTATTTTGACACAGCCCCTTTGAAATTAGGACTAATTCTCTAAGGATAATTACTTAGAGAATGTGTGTGCAAATTATTCAGCAGCTTTCTCTGCTTTTTCGGCATCCAATAGGATGGTGATGTAGCTGTTGGCGTCAAGTAGACCGCGGACATAGGTTTTGATGTCGTCTGCCGAGATAGCGTTGACTACATCTACATATCCGTTCCACGTATCAACGTCGTTCAACATGGTAGCGGCAATGGCACTTGCCCAAGAGTCGTTCTTTTCCATGTCATCATTGGCGTTTTTCACCAGATACTCTCGAACGGTAGTTATATCTTCATCAGAAACCTCCTTGGACAGTCCCTCAAGGATGTTGCGAACTTCGGTGAGGACTGAGTCGCGCAATTCGGGCTTCATGGGCCATGCAATTTGCATGAGCGTATTGGTAGAACCCTGACGCGAAAGTATGCCTTGTGCCGAAATCGAGTAAGTGGCCCCCATCTCTTCGCGAACTTTGCGGAGCAGACGAGATGTCAGTATTTGGCTGGACATGGACATCAGAACTTTGTTCTTGGCCGTATAAGCCTGTTTTGTGCAGATACCGATAAAAGCCCAAGTCTGAGGCGTGGTCATCGCCGTAGTGAACTCCTTGGTTTTGGTGCCCTGAGCAGCGTTGAAGCCTTCGACAGGGGCATATTCGATGCTCTTGCCATTGGTGGAAAGAGTGCCCAGATATTGGTTGGCCAATTGGGTGAAAGCGTCCATATCGATGTCACCTACAAAGACGAATGTATAATCCTTAGGGCTTGCGAGCATCGCGCGAACGATATCCACGGTGGTCTCGCGATTGGCCTTGCGTATAGCCTCTGTCGAGATTGCTTGCTTGGCAGCAGCCCCGAAAAGAGTCTTCATTATGTCGCGGCCGAAGATGTACTGCGGGTCTTTCTCTTGATTGGCAAGCATACCTTCGAACTTACTCTGTTGAGCGGCAAATTCTTCGGGCTGTATATCGAAGGATGTAAATGTGGCATAAACCATCTCCATGAGGGTGGGGAGGTTTTTGGTCGTAGTCTTGCCTCCGATTTCGCGGTTATAGGTGTCAAATCCGAGGTCGATGTTCGTTTGTTTGCCCGACAGATACTTCTTGAGGTCTTTGTCTGTGTAGGTGCCGAGGCTATATTGTCCGAGGGCATAGGGCATAAATATGATTTCGTTTGCCGCTTCAGGTTTGTAGTTGGCCAAGCCACCGGTAGCTATGGCATCGAAAGCAATTTCGCTCTCTTTGAATTTGGTGGGTTTCACAATCACACGCACGCCGTTGGCATAAGTGATTTCAGTAGCATCCCAAGCATCGTTGTGTGCCACTTTCGTGGGCTTGACAGCCTTAGGCAGATTGGGAATTAACGGTTCGGACTTCAGTTCTTCTTTGAACGGTTCGATATTCTCGGCTTCCACGCTGTCGATTACTTCGGCCAATTGTGCTTCAGTCGGAACGATGACATTGTCATTGTCCGGGAACATTCCCATAAGCACACGATTGTCATTTCCGTACATCTCGGGAAGAAGGCTGTTGATTTGCTCTAATGTAATCATCTGGGCAATCATCTGCATAGTCTTATACTCGAATTCGATTCCGGGGATGGGGTCGCCTGTTGTGAAATTCTGAGCATATTCGCGGCAGTACGAGGTGTTTTCGCGAGCACCTCGCTGGTCGTATTGTTTCTCATATTGAGAGAGAATTTCGGTACGTGCGCGATCATATTCGCTGACGGTAAATCCACCACGTACGGCACGGAGCAATTCACGATAGGCATCGCCGAATGCTTTGCATGTATCGTTACCCTTGGCTATTACGTAAAGTGTGAGGGCATCTTTGGTCTTGGACAGGAAGAAATCACCGATTTCGACATTGGCATAAGCGAATGTCGCATCAGGAGTGGCGGCAATATCGGCCAAACGATGATTAAGCATCGTAGTAATTGCTTCCGTCAGGTATGTGACAGGATAGTATACAAAGGTACCGCGCATCTGCTTGGGCAGCAACTGTTCCTTCTGCTTAAACATAAACATGATTGTACTTGCGGTCTGCTCCTTATCCTTGCCTATTGCATATATGGTTCCGGGGGTATCCTGGACTTGTACAAATTCGCGGGGCTGAGGATTTTCGGGCATCTTGATAGGGCCGAAGATAGCCTTGATTTGTGCTTCGATGTAGTCGGGGTCAATATCGCCCACGACGATGATGGCTTGGTTGTCAGGCCTGTACCACTCCTCGTAGTAGTCGCGAAGGGCTTGCGGCGGAAAATTATCCACGACCTCCATAGTACCTATGGGCAGGCGCACGCCATACTTATTGTCAGGGTAGATTGTGGGTAATAGTTGCTCGTACAGGCGCATTGTGCCTACCATGCGCATACGCCATTCCTCATGGATGACACCGCGTTCGCTGTCTATTTCCTTGGGATCCAGGAGAAGTCCGTCAGCCCAGTCATGCAAGATAAGCAGGCACGAGTCCACCACTGCTTTGTCTGCTACGGGAACGCTGGAGATGTTGTAGACGGTTTCATCTACACCGGTGTAGGCATTGAGGTTTTGACCGAAGCGAACACCTTTCGTTGCCAGCCAATCGATGACCTTATTGCCGGGGAAATTGACCGTTCCATTGAAGCACATGTGCTCCAAGAAGTGAGCTAAGCCTCGCTGACTGTCATTTTCGAGAATTGAACCGACATTCTGTGCAATAAAGAAGTCAGCTTGCCCCTTAGGGGTTTCGTTGTGGCGGATGTAGTACGTCAAACCATTGTCAAGACGTCCTACGCGCAACGCGCTGTCGGCGGGTATCTCGGGCATACCCTGGGCGTTAACGCCCAAGATGCCTATAACAGCCGCAGACAGGCTCATTAATAGCTTTTTCATTTGTTATATCATTTAATGTTATGTGATTACTTATTCGTAAATCATATAAGTTAGACGTTCCGTTTTGGGAAAAATTACACGACTATCGGTTAAAGTTTGTTAAGCATCGCTAAGTATAGCGTGGCTATCAGTCGTTAAGGTCTTCGAGACCGAAATAAGTGATGCCTTTAAGCGACAGCAAGTCCACGAGTTCATAAGGCTCGAATGTAATTTCGATATTTCCTTGAGCGTAAGATGCGATTTCGTAAGGTTGGTACGAAAAGACTATTTCGCCCAAAGAGTTGATATAGAAATTACCGTTTTCAGGCAAGCCTTCAACATCCGTGGGGCCTATGGCGCTGAACAGTTCACTGGCGCGGTCTCCAATAATACGCGGCAGATTCTTCAAACCTTTGGTTGAGAATATGTCGTGGAGCGTAATGACTCCCTGCAATGTAGATTCGGCCGAATAGCCGAAATTGATATATCGCGTAGAACTTATGCCATGGGCGGCGCCTGGTTCAAGGGACTCGGAATGCACGCAATAGACAAGTAGCGAGGGTGTCAGTGTATACACAAAACCGTTGACACTGGCCTCGCCAAGGGTCGTAGCATCTTCGGCGTAAGCCGATACAGCCTTGTATCCCCCCTCGGACGGGCGTGTGCGCATCCACGTGGCTGCAGCCGCCATGACAGATGTCCCGGGCTTCGAATCAAAGGCATATGCGCAAATGCTGTCGCACAAAGCCGTAATGTCAGCCGATGCTACACGTAATGGCATTACGATACTTACCGAGTCATAAAACTGAACATCCTTGTCGCAAAGGAAATCGGCGGCAGAACCCACGAGCGAATAAGTAGCGCTGCGCTGAAAGGTCGTAAACGCAAGGTCGTTCCCTGACTGACCATTGATGGTACAGCGATCTGTGCATGATGCTAATCCCGAAGTGAGGATGCCACCCAAAACGATAATTAAAAAATTGAATTTCATAATGTATATAGTTGCTTTAAAACATTCTATGATATGTAAAGGAGTGATGTGTCTGCTATGTATCGTAGCTTATATATAACGTATGAACTATCTTTTTGTATTTATCAATAAAAATAGTTTTCTCATTCCTGCATCAAAGCGCCCTTGGCGTCCTTCAAAGCCCTATACACCTGGCTGAACAGCCGAGGACGGATGCCGCAGGCATTGAATGCATCGTTGTCACGCGTAGGGTTGACGCGGTTGCACAGGAAAATAAAAAACATGTCGTTGGCCGGATCTACCCAAAACACCGTGCCCGTAAACCCAAGGTGTCCGAAAGTCTCGGCAGTAGCCTCATCGCAAGTGGGCGAATTATTGGGATTGGTCATATCAGGCTTGTCAAACCCCAGGCCTCGACGGCATGTAGAGCTATGGTCTGTCGTGAACAATTTGACCGTGCGTTCCGACAAAACTCTGTCTCCGCCATATACGCCGCCGTTAAGCCACATCTGGCACATTTTGGCAAGGTCGTCCGCATTTGCAAAAAGGCCTGCATTGCCTTGCACGCCGCCGCTGAAGTCAGCCATTTCGTCGTGCACATATCCCCATATGGTTTGACGGCGCAGGTACGTGTCCTTTTCGGTAGGCGCAATCTGCGAGCGCGGATATTCGTCCAACGGGCGATAGCACATCGTAGTCATGCCAAGAGGTGCCCAAAGATGGGTTTTGCACCACAGCTGATGCGGTGTTGCGGTAGCTCGCTGCTCTGCATCCATGAGCAGGGCAAAATTGAGGCACGAATAGTTGTAACGCTTTGAGGCTCGCAATGGTATATTGTAAATGCGGTGCATCACGCTATCGTAGGTGCACCGTCCCACATATATGCCGTCGGCACTTGCTATGTCAAATTGTGCCGTACGTATGGGCGAGGATATGTCTTGGCGCAACTTCGCAGAAGTGGCGCCGAATAGGCCGCGCTGCACCTGAATAGTGTGTGCGCTGTCCCTCCGGTGTACTAATAGCGGGCGAGCATATGTAGCCGTATCCATCATCATGTCAAACATATTAAGTGCCGCCGGCATACCGCTCTCGTGATACAACAACTGGCGAATTGTGATATCCTGCTTGCCATCCGAACGAGCAGCCAAAGCGGGAATATAACGTGAAGCTTTGGCATCGATATCTATTTTTCCATGATCTACGGCAGCCATAATGCCCGGAAGTGTGCCCATGGCCTTGCTGACAGATGCGAGGTCGTACATTGTAAAAGGTGTCACTATGTCGCCGCCGGCATTGATATGACCGTACGAGCGGTCCACTACGATGTCACCGCCGCGTCCGACCACAACCTGACATCCGGGAAATGCGCCTAATGCCAAAGCCTCGCCGACTATGGCATCAATGCTGTCTGTAAGTGCCGCGTCCATCCCATGTGCTTGAGGCGATGAATAGCCCAGACGAGTCTTATGTAAGCGATGGCCGGTGCCAATCTTTGCTATGCCGTGCAGATTGACAGGCAGAGTGCCTGAGACTTCTATGCCACCGAAGACGGCTTCGGCAGCAGCTCGACGTAGCTCGGGTGTGTCGTCATAAGCCAATACTAACGATTGTTCGTGTCCTAAAGCACCTCCTTTGAGACGCGACATCTTGTACGGATTAACAAAAAACGCTTCCACGAACGACATCTTGCCAGCACCTTTGGCCTTGACAGCCTTAGACAATACATTCAGGGCTTGACGTGATGACCCTTTATCGTTGAATACGCCTACGATAACTGTATTGTGTTTACATATAGCCGCTATATCAGCCGGGCTGAAAGACCCGGTACGAGACGCATAGAGGTCCACCGGCGCATATCGCCGACAAGTGTTGCTGAAATCATTCGAGGCTTCGGCGCCTATGCTCACGACTGCAATGCTTTTTTGCCCGAGATGGCGCAAAGGCAGGATGTTATGCTCGTTGCGAATGACAGTAATAGCACCCTCGGCAAGGCGGCGTAGCAAGTCATCGGCACCAACGCTGTTGATGCGCTCCGAAAGATTGTTGCGGTCGATAGGTGTGTATTTAGAAAGCCCCAGATAGTATTTATATCGAAGCACTCGACGACAATGCGTCTCCACCTCTTCAGCCGAAATCTTGCCGGAAGCAATGGCTGCCATCACAGCGTCAATGTCCCTTGCTGTATTGGGCGGGCACAATAGTATATCTGCTCCGGCATGTAAAGCGGCTACGCATGGATTGGCGACAGCCTCCGTGGCACCTTTCATGCCAAGCGCATCTGTGTAAATTAGGCCGTCAAAGCCAAGAGTATTACGCAGCAGTTCGGTGGTAATTTTGCGTGACAGCGAAGCCGGAGTAGAGCTTTTGTCATAAGTCGGTACGGCAAGGTGTGCAGTCATGATTCCGCTGTGACCCTCGGCAATGAAGCGTCGGAAAGGCACCAACTCCACTTGTTCCATCTGATGCCTGGTGCGCGTCAGTGTCGGCAGGGTCTTGTGCGAATCGCTGTTGGTATCACCGTGCCCGGGGAAGTGTTTGGCAACAGCTTGCACACCGCCATCTTCCAGTCCGCGTGAGTATGCGCAGACAAGTGAGGCGACTTTTTGGGGGTCTTCGCCAAAAGATCGATACGAAATCACCGGGTTGTCAGGATTGGAATTGACATCGGCCACTGGGGCAAAATTGACGTGTATGCCCATGATGCGACACTCGCGAGCCATTTCTCGCCCATATTCATACATCAACGACTCGCCATTGTGTATGGCACCCAGTGCCATGTTGTGCGGGAAGCGGGGAGTTTTGGGTATGCGCATACGCAGACCCCATTCGCCGTCAAAGGTCATCAATAACGGCACGCTGGCCTGAGCTTGAGCGTAATTAGTCATGTCTGCATATTGGGCTATAAAACCCTCGGTGAAAATTAGTCCGCCGACTTCATTGTCTTTCACCAAAGACCGCAGCATTGTACGCGAAACATCTCCACGTGTAGGTACAACTTTGGGAAAGAACAATTGTGCAACTCTCCGGCGCGGCGACAAAGAATTGTACACCGAATCGACCCAATGGTTACATGCCGACTCATCCGCTTTGACTGCGATGTTAACCTTATGCCCGGATACGCCATGTTTGGATGATGATGGCGTTGGCACAGCGATAATGCATGTCGAGGCAATGAGCGTAAACAGTGCCGTTGTCGAAGATGTAAGGAATCGAAATATACTCATGTCGTTACTATTTATTTCAGCCGCCACAGTCGATACATATAGTATCGTGAACGGTGACGGCTGAATCTTGTCATATTCTGAGATTAGGTGCTATTTAACAGGGTGCATACGAACCGTTTTGTCCGGATTCAGGCGGCGGGGTATGGATTTGTCGTTGCGCACATAGTCGACCAATTCGTCAAATACTTTGTCTTTGGACGAGGCTACAATAGTTCCGCGTGTAAAGCCGGTCATATAATCACCGCCTCCGGCAAGATAATTGATGGTGACAACGCGATAAGTCTTGTTCGGGTCAATATTTTTGCCGTTGAGTTTGGCTGACAAGGTTTTCTTTGTCTGCGGATCGAAGACCACATCGACGCCTTTGCTGACGCCATTGCCATTGGTCGAGGCCATAACATCGAATACAGACATCAAATCCGAACCCTTGATGTCGACCACTTGGATGTAATTCGTGAACGGCATCATGGTTATCAATCCACCCTCGGTAATCTCGCCTTTAGCCATATCGTGACGTATGCCACCCTTGTTTATTATTGCAAAATCCGCCTTGGTAAGTTTTTTCGCAGATAGTAACTTGTTACCTCTATTGTATATGAAGTCCGAGACAAAGTTCAACAGCTGCGGACCATCGGCAGGCAAGTCTATAGCAGCCTGACGACCGGTGGGTACGTGCATCAGCGAATCTACTCCGTGGCGATAAGGCTCAAGGCTTTGTTCAAGTTCACGATCTACTCGATTGTCAAGGCGAGCGTTAATTGGAATAAGCGAATACTCGGTGCTATTGTTGTCGAGATTGATAACGATACGACCTATATTTACGCCGTATCGACCTGTCTGAGCGACCAATACGCTGTCCCCGTTTGCATTGGCTATGCGCCACGGCATCCCGGCTTTAGGATGTACCGGGTCAATGACATCATGGCTGTGGCCACCTATGATGACATCAATGTCCTTGGATGCTTTGGCAAGATCCACATCTCCGATAGTTCCTTCGCCATCGGGACTGTATCCAATATGGGTCACAGCTACTACAGCGTCCACGCCTTCGACATCTTTTAGATAGGCGGCAGTGATGTTGGCGCTTTTGATGATGTCCTTGTAGTGCACTCCGTCATAACTACCTTCCATAACCATTCCCTTGGGATTAAGGTTGAGCGCAATGAAGCCTACGCGTTTTTCCCCGATAGTATCTATGCAATAGCGTTGGAACATCCCGGCGAGCGGACCGCTGAAATCATAATTGGTAGATAGCAGTGTTGCGTGGCTTCCGCGAAGATTTTCGGACAATTGCTCCGAACCGTTATCAAACTCGTGATTGCCAAGAATACGTATGTCGTATCCAAGGATATTCATCATCTTGTTCTCGACCTCGCCTTTATACAAGTTGAAGTAAAGCGTACCTTGGACGATATCACCGGCATCAATAACTCTCACGTAAGGATCACAGGCACGCACACTATCAATAACCACCTTGCGCCGCAGTATGCCACCGAGGCCTTTGTCATCAGGGTCTATGTGTGAGTGGGTATCATTGGTGTGCAGTATGGTAAGCCGTTGTGCCGGGACATCGACAGCCATAGCCATACACACTATAGCACTTGCGGCAATGACGCCACAGCGTCTGAGTGTAGAAGATGAGTTGTGTGTCATATATATATTATTTATTGATATTCAATACTATATGTCATAGGCAAAAAGCCGGTGACACATTAAAACTTATCGATGCAAAAATACTCATTAATTTGCAAACATCCACTATTTTATCAAGAATAAAAGCAGGTCAAAATGTATGAATTTAGCAAAATATTGATGCCTAAGTATCAAAATCCACTTCGAGCAAAATATTCGGTTAAATCATCAATCGTTCTATTACAGAATTAAACCGGTACATAGGTGCGCCGAATGAATAGTCATATGCGCTTTGTAGATTCTTAAACGAAGTGCTCTCAAGCCCGGAGTGTTACAACGAGCTATATCTCTCTTGATAGAAAAACGATGGTCGCCTGAGCAGATTTCAGGCTATCTTAAAAAGCAAGGAGTAAAGATCTCCAAAGAACGTATCTATCAGGAAATCAGAATACGCCCGGAACTACATAAATATTGTCATCACAAAATGAAGTATCGCCGACATAAGCCAAAAACATACAAAAAGGCCGGGAAATCCCTGACACCCAACAGAGTGTCAATTCACGACCGCCCCGCAGAGGCAGATGGTACTCGTTTCGGTGATTGGGAAATGGACCTGGTGATAGGAAAGGGTCAGAAAAGTGCAGTCTTGACCGTCATAGAACGCAGCCGAAATATGTTTATGCAAAAGAAGCTCCCATCCAAGAAGCCGGAAGATGTCGCGAAAGCTGTTATCGTCCTTCTGATACCATACAAAAAATATGTGCTCACCATTACGACAGACAACGGATTTGAATTTCGTGACCACGAAGACATTGCAGAAGCTCTTGACTGCAAAATATACTTTGCCGATCCTTATTGCTCCGGGCAAAAAGGTGCAGTCGAAAACGCCAATAAAATCTTCCGTGAGTTTTTCCCTAAGGGCACTGATTTCAGAAA